>Ga0206682_10003663_pt1 | contig 12934 bp, 4 predicted proteins | sample M240m12015metaG_FD_155444 | JGI IMG/M metagenome (GOLD analysis project Ga0206682, IMG submission 155444) | Ammonia-oxidizing marine archaeal communities from Monterey Bay, California, United States - M2 40m 12015 | ecosystem: Environmental > Aquatic > Marine > Intertidal zone | place: USA... | reverse complement strand
GCAATAGAAGATGGAATTAAAAGTATTAATGATGCAAACTATTTATTAAGTGATAGTAAAACATTATTAAATAATAATGTTGATGAAGAGAGAATAAAGTATGTGAAAAAAATTAGATTAGAGAAAAATTTTTACAATGTATTTAGAAATACACTAAGGATCCTCTTAAATAAATATGAGAACAGAAAAATTCGGGACCAGGTACAAGAATTAATTAATAGTCCAAGAATGTATTATGATAAAATGGATGAATTAATAAAGATATTACAAAAGTTGTTATTAGAGCTAGTAGAATTCGTAGATTATACAGAAGAGATTTTTAATGATATTAATAGTGTATCATCATGTATAACTAATAATGAATGTAATAAACCTTATTGTATGAAAACAGATAGTGATAAATGTAAACTGTTAATACCTAGAATAAATTTACTTAATGAATTAGATAATGAAATTGTTTATTATGCAAAAATATCAGATGAATTACTAAGATTTAATAGAATTAAATTATTTATTTTTGATCCAAAAACACATCTGAGTTTTAATTCAATAAACTATGATATTCATGACAATGAAATCATTCTTCTCTCCAGTTTATTAAATCAGGAGTATTTTAAAGACTTAGTACCTATCACAAATAATAAATATATAACAACTAATACTTATGATACAGCTAATCCTATAAAAAGTAGAGTTTATAGTTCTGTAATAAATACAGATAGTAAGGATAAAACAGATTGTAAAACAATAATTAAATCAAATATAACTGGTAAATGGAATAAGAAATTTAATAAAGATTATCAAGAAATTATATATCCAAATACAAATATATGTACATTTACAATAATAATAGACATATTAAATGCATCTGGTAATAATGATGTAAATATAAATACATTAAAAGTAATTTTATTAGAGGAATATAATAAATTATTTCAAAAGGGTCATAGAGATATGATATATACAATACTATTTTACCAAGGTAAAGTAAATTATATTAGACAAATAAGGTCGGAGAATTTATCTTTTGAAGACTATTTATTATCCGAGAATTACTATTTAACTAATATGGATATATGGTTACTAGCAAATAAATTTAATATAGGGATAGTGTTAATATCATCTACAAAATTAATAGAAAATAGAAAAGATTTATTACCATTATCGTATCCAGAAAACAATGAATTATACTTTATTAAATCTCCAGGAGTTAGACATAATTTAGTACCAAAGTATAGACTTATATGTGATAGTAATAATAACTGTAAAATTAAATTAAGTGAGTTACCTAATAAAACTCAAAGATATTATTTAGAATCCAAAACGAGTGATGGAACTGGATATACACTAGAAAAATTTTTACATGAGTTTAAACCAATTGTTTATAAAAAGAAAAAACAAGTGGGTAAGAAATTAGTATTAAAGAAGAAGAATCTAACTCTTGTAGCTTAATCATCATCTATATCCATATTATCATCATGAACGGGATTAAATCCTTCTGGATGAGTGGAATTGAAAGGATTAGAAATTTCGGTATTTGCGTTAGTTGGTGTGTCTATTTCGGAATCACTTAAGACATTCAATGTTGCATCATATGGAGAATTGTTAGTTTCTGTAATATTAAAATTAGAATCACTAATAGTATTATTATTAGCGATTTGTGAAGACCAAGCATTAGATATAACCGGAGGCGTAGGAGTATTATACATATTTGTTATAGCATTATCTATAGCTTCTAATGATCTAGTTAAATCAGCATTAATTGAATTATTAAAATTAGTACTATTACTAGTATATGATGATCTATATACATCATTTGAAGAAGAATGTGTAGTATATTCAATTCTAGCACCTCTAGAATTATTAGTTCTATTAGATACATATCTAGATATAATTGTATTAGTACCGTTATCAATATAACTACTACCAGAGGTTAGATCTAAATTACTTATACCAGTACCAACAATTTCAAGAGCCGTTGGTCTATCAGCAGATACAGCTTCATCTTCAGTATCATCTTCAGTATCATCTTCAGTATCATCTTGAACATCTTCAACATCATCTTCAACTTCATCTTCAACATCATCTTCAACGCCATCTTCAACGCCATCTATAAGTAGTGATACACTCGTTGAAGGTGGAGGTGGAGCAGGAACAAGTGGTCTTCTAGCTCTAATAATTCTGCGAGCACCAATTCTTTCAATAGTTTCTAGTTGTTCAATAAGATCAAAAACATTATCTTCATCTGTAAGAGAATCGTCAAGTAAATCAGCAGATACAGAGTATGTAAGTGTCGGTTGAGTAAATCCTGTACTACTAGTAGTAATGGATGATCTAGTAGAGAATCCAAAACGGTTAATAGTGGCTCGTCCAAATGTGGGGTTTCTATCAACGAATCGCTCTAAATATTGTCTAATAACTCTCTTAGAAAAAAGTCGCTTAGTGGGTTGGTAAGAGAATTGTGTAATAAGATTATGTTCTAACATACATTTAAATTCTTTAATGACAAGTGCCTTATCAAATTCAGGATGAATTCTTAATGAAGAACAATATCTTTTATTTCTTCGGAGCATAATAATAATATCATTATAAAGTTTAGTATTAGATGCATCTTCGTAATGTTTTTTAAGAACTTCTTCTCTAATCAAACTTTCATATTCAATATGAAATTTGGGTATGCTGAAATTACAAAGAAAATATGCATGTAGTAATTTGGGCATAACTTTATTACTGTTAGCAATAAAGGAGTATATACTGAATAAATTTGATGATGTGAATGGTAAATTAATATAAGGATTTTTAGGTTCAGTAGGTTCAGAAAATAAATCTGGAGCATAGGTTAATGAAGAATTGATAATTTTAATAAGATCATTAACAAAAAAAGTGTATAGTATATCTTTTTGTATGAATTTAACTTTTAAACTTTCAGGATGGGAATCAAGCGAATTTAATGTAAGATCAACAGTGTGTGGACTGTCTTTAACATGGTTTTTAATATATATTTTTCTACCAAAGCGCTTAAAGATCCAATATATTTTTTGAGCCTGCATAAAATGATTTAAATTAATTTCACGTTTCTCAGCAGTTAAAAAAATGTTTTTTAACTGTTCATTTAAAGCATCAAATTTATTGTTATTCAAAAAGCTCCGAACAAAATATTCATCTATATAATCTCGTGGAGGTTCATCTCTTGGTTTTGGGAAAATAAATATCGGATTATCTTCAATAACAACATTAGGTACAATTTTTTCTAATATTGTAACGATAAGATTTTTTGTAATAGTACTATTATCTGGATTAGAAGTCATATAATATATATATATTTTTATTATATTACCTTTTTAGATTATTTATATATCAATATCATCATCTCCAATTTCACCAAGATTTTCATTTTGAATATTAACAACATTATTAATAATGGTTAAATTATTTTTAGCACAAGAATCATTAGGATCATCAATCTTACCTAGAATAGCGTCTACAGTGCTGGTAGCATCACTTAGATCCAGATCATCAGCATCAAGATCTTTCATTTCATTAAGATCAAGGTATACTTGGAATGCGTTTGTTCCGAAATAACCTTCTTGTCCACACATTACTGAGGCTGAAACTCCTCGTAATATATCAAGTTCAGCATGACGAGCTGCTTTTAAGAATTGTTCAGGTGTCTCTTCAAATGAAGCCTTAGCAATAGGACCAATATCATCATTATTAATTCCATGACGGAATATAGAAATCATTTTAGCAGAATAAGTCATTCTATCACAGAGCAATGTTAAATGATGTTCATTGATATACGTATCATTATCAGCCAAAACCTCAACAAATTCATTGTATATAGCAGCTCTAGCAGCTTCAATGCCAAGAACTTTATATACTTCGGTAATAGAGTTACTAACTGTACGGGTATAATCTATAAAATCTAGAGCAAGAACATCCATAAGATTAGTACCAGATGTGTCTAGTACCCAAGCATCTTTTCTTATATATTTACCTTCTTCATAAACCATGTTTGTAGGATCTTTACGAAGCATAACTTTATCAATATTTTTAATACCTCTAAGCAAAACGTTATCAAGAAGGTTATCCTGAAAATTTTTAAGCAAATAGATTTCATCGGATTGATCAAGAGGATTAGAGTTCTTCTTCTTTGATTTACTCTGTAAAATTTTATTAAGTCTTAATCTGAATATCAATTTATCAGAATTGTAATCAGTAAATACACATGATATATCATCTTTATAACTATTTTTAATTGCGAAATTGATATCATCCATTGTGATATTTTTATCAAGTATAGTTTCTTTATCAATTTCAAATCTCATAATCCACTTAGAAGCGTCAGAATCAGATTGTTCAACTCCTTCACAGTCATCAATCATTTTTTCAAATTCTATAAACTGTTTAATAGATAAAGCATCGTTTTCATAATGAGAAGATTGATCGCTAGGATCAAATACAATTTGAGCAGAAGTGACAACATCACCTAATTTTGTATGTTCTACCATATTCATTATAGATTGTGCTTTAGCTCTATCACTTTCTTCTTCTTTATGAAGAGCGATAGTAAGAGCAGGTTTTTTAGGATTTTCAGAAAGAGAAAGGATTTCTTCAACACGTGGAACACCCTTAGTAACATTACTTTTACTAGCTACACCAGCAAAATGGAAAGTATTAAGAGTCATTTGGGTAGTAGGCTCTCCTATACTCTGAGCAGCTATCATACCTACCATTTCTCCAGGTGCAATAAGAGATTTTTTATATATCAATTCAATTTGGTCAAGAAGAATAATTAAAGCTTTTCTATTATATCTTTTAACCATTAATAGATCTTTTGGAGATAAATAATAATAATAAACCGTTTTGAATAGATCATTAGGCTTTGCATAATGCAATCGTTCTAATTCTTCAAATTTTCCATCAATTAATTGTAAAGCTTCATATGGAGTAATATCAACAAGAGAATTACTTTGTATATTTTGTTGATTCTGTACATTATTGATAATGTTTGTAAATGATACAGGAATGTGGATTTTAGATCCCGAACGATTATTAAATATATTTTGCATAACTAATTTTCTAAATTGAAGTTGAGTTTCAAGAAGATCCTTAACCCGATTTATTAGTTGCTGGGACTGCTGTTTAATTCTTTTAATAGTAGGTTTAGTATATGAGGTGGTAAATATTTTATCTTTTAGATTATCACTAGGCATATGATAATGAGCATATACTTCATCTAGAGTCATTTCAACTAGAGGTAGATATTGATTTTCTACTCTAACAGTGTCAACACTATCATCACCATATCTAAACTGAATGATTTTATTTTTATTATTTCTAACAGTCATATCATAACCTACCTTACAATCTTCAAGACCTTTAATAAGTCGTCTCTGAATATACCCTGTTTGACTGGTTTTAACTGCTGTATCAATAAGACCAACCCTACCACCTTGAGCATGAAAGAACAATTCAGTAGGAGAAAGACCATTGATATAACTACTTTCAACGAAACCTCTAGCGGTTGGTGAATCGTCAAATTTATTAAAATGTGGTAGCGTTCTAGAATCAAATCCATATGGAATACGTTTACCATCTACATTTTGCTGTCCTAGAGCAGCAATCATCTGAGAAATATTCAAATCAGAACCTTTACTACCAGCATTAACCATAATAACAAATCTATTATCTTTAGTTAAAGATTGTCGTCCAATTTTACCAGCATCTTCAACTGCTTGATTAAGTAAGCCATTAACTTGCATTTCAAATTCTTCTTCGTTAGATTTACCAGTTTTATTTTCAAATACTCCTAATCTAGTTTGATCAATTAAACTTTTAACTTCGTTTTTCTTGCTAGTGATATTAGTGACAATTTTTTCATAAGTCTCATTATCCGCAATCAAATCACTGATACCAACACTATAACCACTAACTTTCATATATTCATTAACAATATTTTGCAAATCATCAACAAATTCGGCGGCGGCCATATTACCAAAGTCATTACAAATTCTTTGTAGAACTCCTGTAGTAGTAGCACCTAACACTTTTTTATCCATTTGACCTCTTAACAATTGACCATTTTTAACATCAAAGATCTTATTGGATGTGGCATATTCCTCTCCACTATCTTCAAATTTGCTAGTTTTATATTTAAGAGTGATTGCTGGAAATATTTGAGATAAAATATCAAAACTATTTACTTCATCACCCAATTGATCAAATGTACCTTGATCTAGTTTATTAAATGTCATAAGCAAATTCATTGCAGTTCTTTTATCAAACTTAATATTTTCACGCGTTAGACGATAAATACCTAGAAGCGAGTCTTGGAAAATACCTACAATAGATGAATTATTTGCAGGCGAAATCATTTGATATGGGACAGCAGCCAAATTTTTCAATTCACATTCAGATAAAACGTCTTGTGGCATGTGTAGATTCATCTCATCTCCATCAAAATCAGCATTATAAGGTTTTGTATCAGCTACATTCATTCTAAAGGTGTCTCCTTGTTTCATAACTTTTGCAATATGACACATCATACTCATTCTATGAAGGGTAGGTTGCCTATTAAATAGAACACCATCTCCATCAATCATATGACGATGAACAATGTCTCCAGTTTCTAATGTAATACTATCTCTATCAGTATACCTTAATGAAATACTTTCTCCGTGTTTTCTTTCTAGAATTTTTGCACCAGGATGATTATCTGGACCATTTCTAACAAGTTTAGTTAAGAATCCACGATTAGCATCATTAACAATAACAGGTTTGGTAATATTTTTAGCAATTTTTAAAGGAACACCTAATTGTCTAATAGACAGATTGGGGTCAGGTGTAATTACAGATCTAGCACTGAAATCAACACGTTTACCCATCAAATTTCCTCTAACCCTACCAGTCTTTCCATTTAATCTTTCTTTAATAGATTTTAAAGGTCTTCCAGATCTTTGAGCAACAGATGCTACTCCTGGAATGCGATTATCAATTTGTGTAGCTATATAGTACTGAAGAACAGTATGCCAGTCATCTATTACATTACCTGGTGCGTTAGCATCAATCTTTTCCTGTAAAGTGTTGTTAGCTTTTATAATATTAACGATAATATGACTGATATCATCTTCACTTCTCTGTTGAGCATCATGTTTTACAGATGGTCTAACTGCTGGTGGTGGTACAGCTAATACTTGACAAACCATCCAGTCTGGACGTGAAAATGTTGGACTAAATCCCATATATGTGACATCTTCGTCTGAAATTCTCCTAAACATTTTAACAACCATCTCAGGTGTAAATTTGACAGTAAGTTTGTCTTGGTCCTCAGGACCAATACCGTCAATATTTGCCCATTCACCAATAAGTGTAGCAAGACCTTCTTTTTTAATTTTATTGGGTTGTTTACATCCACAACCATCATCAGAATCTTCACCACATCTTTTAACTTTAATAGCAGTCCTAAATACAGCATCCCATCTAGACTCGCCTGTAAGATTTTCAAAAGTACGTTTATATTTCTCTTTTGAAATTAAAAGTTTACTGCATTTATAACATGTACATCGTAGAATTTTAATAATAGTACTTAAATATTGGATATAAAACACTGGTCTAGCTAATTCTATATGTCCAAAATAACCTGGTGTTGTCATATAATCATGGCCATCAGTTGGACAAATCAATCCTGGTTCAAGTACTCCCATACGAGGGTCAAATAATCCATTAATAACAGGTTTATTATTTACATAGGTGTCTCGTGTTTGGATTTCAGCAACACTACTTTTTCTAATTTCTTCGGGTGATAAAATACTAAATTGTACCCCGATAATTTTAGATGTATTGCGTTCTTTATTCACGGATCTTGGCATCTCTTTATATTAATAGGATAATATTTAGATTCTTTTCGTTCAATTTTTTATATATATATAAAATCATCATCTTGTTTAAATTTTTCAGATTGCACAAAATTGAATTAAAAAAACATAACTTAAATATTTATTATAAGAGTATACAAGAATGCCTAAGCAAAAAGACCAAACCAAATACAATCTTCGCTCCCGTAATAAAGATGATGAAAAGCGAAAACATCGCAGTGGAGAGTCTAGCGATGATGACGATGAATCAGAATGGGAAGAAGGAGTTGAGTTAGACCAGTCTTACGATCAAAAAGAATATAAAAAATTTCTACATAAACTATTTCCTTCTAAAGATTTGAAAAAACAGATTGAACAGATGGATGAAATTGATGCTAAACTTGATGAGGGAAAATCTAAAAAGAAAACTAAAAAGGTTAACAACCGAAAAATAAAAAAATCAAAAAAGGATGACTCTGATAAAAGGGAGGAAGAAGAAAATAATGATGAAGATGAAGATGTTGAAGAAGTTAAATCTCGTAAAAGTCGTAAGCGTACTCGTCGTAAACAAAAGGTGGTGTCTGAAGACGAGGAAGAAGATGAGGACGAGGAGGAAGATGATGAAGATTATGATGAAGAATATGATGAGGAAGAAATGGAAGAGTTAGAACAAATGATGTCTGCTGGAGGAGGAAAAAACTTTAATATCATATTCTCAATTGGTGCACCTGGAAGAGGTGAAGAATATGATGAAGAGGACGATGAAGATTATGATGAAGATGAATCGGAATCAGATTCTGAAGACGAAGAAGATGGTGATGAATCTTCTGAAAACTCAGAAGAAAGTAATGAGAAAAAACTGGATAAGGCATTGATTAAAATGGATAAAAAAATGACTAGAGACGAAGAAGAAGCTTCTCTTAGTACAGATCTAGAATTAATCCATAAATTTGAAAACATGGTTGCTGATATGCGTAAAACAAACAAAGACTCAGAAGCTCTGAAAGAGTTTGAAAAAATGGCAAAAGATAAAAAGAGTGAATATAAAAAGAAGAAGGATAAGTTTAATAAAAAAACCAAGTCTAAAAATGTTAAACAATTTAGAAAGCTTTTGAAGCAAAAAAATCCTATGAATGATATTGGATTCTTTCAAAAGTTAGAACCAAAGAAACAAGAGCAAATTTTAAAAGATGTAGAAGAGATTAATAAAATTGTAACTGTTGATAAACCTTACCGTATGAAGCTTTTAGAATCTGATATTCCTAATTCTATTAAAGCGTGTGCAATGAAGAAGATTGCTGCTTTAAGGTATATGGAGCCAGGTGGTGGAGAATTTCATAAACTAAAAACTTGGGTAGATACCTTTATGCAAATACCATTTGGTAAATACGCTGAACTACCAGTATCTCTTGAAAAAGATGGTAGAGAACCATGTGATGCACTACTTAGTGGAGCAATTAAAACTCTAGATGAATGCGTGTATGGTTTAAATGATGCAAAAATGCAAATTATGCAAATGGTTGGTTTATGGTTGACTAATCCTAATGCAGTTGGTAATGCTATTGCTATTAAAGGTCCTCCAGGAACAGGGAAAACTACTCTAGTTAAAGAAGGTATTAGTAAAATTCTCAATAGAGATTTTGCATTTCTAGCTCTTGGTGGTGCTACTGATTCAAGCTTTCTAGAAGGTCACAGTTACACATATGAAGGCTCTACATGGGGTAAAATTGTAGATATTCTAGTACAAAGTAATTGTATGAATCCAGTAATTTACTTTGACGAATTAGATAAAATTAGTGATTCGCCAAAAGGTGAAGAGATCACGGGTATATTGACGCATTTAACAGATACTACTCAAAATGATAAATTCCATGATAAATATTTCTCAGAAATTGAGTTTGATTTAAGTAAGTGTCTATTTATCTTCAGTTATAATGATGAATCAAAAGTAAATCCAATTCTCAAAGACAGAATGTACAGAATTGAGACTAAGGGTTATGAATCTCCTCAGAAGATGATTATTGCAAATAAGTACTTGCTTCCTACTATTCGTGACCAAGTTAAATTCAGTGATAAAGATATTGTTATAGACGATGAAGCAATGAAATATATAATGTCTTCATTATGTGGTGATGAAAAAGGAGTTCGTAATTTAAAGCGTTGTCTGGAAATTATTTATACTAAACTAAATTTGTATCGTTTGATGAAAGATGGTACTAATCTATTTCAAGAAGATATGGAACTTAAAGTTTCATTTCCAGTAACTGTTACTCGTCAAATGGTAGATAAATTGATAAAGAAGGATAAAGAGCCTCATTGGGTTTCATCTTTGTATATCTAAATAAATTTTAGAAAATTGATAATGATTATATAATTATTTTTTTATATAATCATAATGTTCGTAATACATTTATTAGTGTACATATTACTAATGATATTAATTATTGGATTATATTCTTGTGTAAAAAAAATTTCAGATGATATTGAATCTATGAGAATACAACACCGCCATTCATTTTATATTTATGATGAATAATTATTTAGCTGAATATAAAATTTCTACAATATCGTTATATTCTGATTTGGATTCAGGATCAATAATTTGACTAATAGTATTGATACCAGAATTATCAAGAGGAGGGCCCTCTCTTTTAAACCAACTGGGATATATAATAACATGTCCATTACTAAAACCATTTACTTTTGATAGATCATCAATAACTTTTCTAGTTCCAAAGTATGGATGTTTTAATATTGAATTATCATATCCATGACCAAGAGAAATGACTGGTATATTATTAATAACTGGAATATGACCATTTGGTAATATAAGATTAAATATAGATGTACATTCTTCAACTTCAGAAGGTGCAATTTTGTTTGGAAAACTCCAATTAGACGCATTAGTTTTTACAGGGTGCCATTCAGTAATTTTTAAACCACCAGAAGGATGAGATGATGGTATAGTACATAGTTTAATTTTACCGTTAGGAATTTTAGTTTCTACTACACAAAGAACATTGGTTACAGTTGTTCCTGGACCATCTACAACATTGCTGCTGCTAGTATGTGTAATAATACTATCTCCTTTTTTAATTTCATCTGCTCTTTTTGAACTACCATCAAACATTAATATCATAGAATCACCAGTCCAACACCCACCACTAGCATTGTTATATGTAGCCATTGAAACCACACCTGTTCCACCTCTATATGATCTAGTATGATGATCATATACTTGTTTTGTAGGTTTAGGTGGAGGAAGATTATCAAATGTATCAGCAGCATATTCCATAAATTGTTTACTACATTCACCACCAAATACCATACAGGCTTTATCTTTAAAATTAGGCGTATACTGTTTTAGTAGTGCTGTAGATAGTTGATCTAGATAAAATTCACCCCATTTATTATAATAATTAGCATGTTCTTTTTCTTGAGAACCAATAGCAAGATACACCTGATCTTTAATAGTGTCTAATAGAGCCTTTACTTTTTCAATATTTTTTTCAGTATGCAATCCCATTGGCCAACTTTCCAATTGATTAATAATATTAATATAAACTATTCTTTTAGAATCTCTTGTTACAGCGACATTTATAGCTTTACGTAACCATTCTGATATTTGGAGTCGTAAGTATTGATACTGATATTCATCAACATTTACTAGATGTTGTTGTTCATTCAATGGAAGATTACATTGATAATCTTTTATCAGTATTCTATCATTAAGATGATGAGTTTTACCTCCATTATCATAAGTATAATAATACTCTATAGTTTCTTCATTATTTGTAAAAACACATATATCTCTTGATTGTTGAATTTGTAAAGATCCAACTTCAATAGTTAACTGGCTATTATCATCAGATAAATGATACGGTAGATCACCTACAAATGGTTTTGTAATAAATGTATCAGGAGTATTGCTTTTAATATGAAGTTTAATATTCGTACAAGCGGTTGTTAAAATCATAGCTAAGTAGTTACTAAAAACCGTTCCAATCATTCCACCATCAGGAATATGTCCAGTAGTAGCATTAGTAACTTTTGCAATATCATATAATAGTCCTCTTTCTAGATTGTAACCAAAACCGAATGTATGTATAGGTGCTTCTAGTAAATTTTGATTGAACATTTTACTCAATGAATGAACTTCACCTCTAGAAGGTCTTACGTTAGGTTGACCATCAGTTAAAGCTAAAATAGCTGTATTATGAGTTTTAACATCACGTTGTTGAAGAATTTTATTGGCCTCAATAATACCACCATAAAGATTAGTAGTTCCACCAGGACGTATAGTTTCAATGCGAGCACATAACGATGTTCGATTAATTTCAGTCATGTTTTGTAGAGGAACAATAGTTTCTACACTATTATCAAAAATTACCACAGCAATTCTGTCACATTCTCTTACTGAATGCGCTACAGTTTTTACTGCATGTTTAATAATGTCTAATATAGAATATCCAACTTCTATTTTAGTACCCCCTTCACCTTGTGCTTCAACAGCAGTGTCGGTTGATCCTGATCGGTCTACAACTAATACAATGTCTGATGGAGGAGTATTGTCTTTTGTTAAATATTCTACTCCATCAACATTAAATTTGAAGTGTAAATTAGATTTATGGCTTCCATCTATATCCATTTGATAGCGAAAAGCTTGACATGAGATTTTATGTTCAGGAGTATTTTTTACAATTACATCTTTTTTATAATTAGTTGTACCAAATGCACCGGAATGATATTGATCACATAAATATCTAATATTAGCATTAACTTTTAGATTATCAACTGTCATAGGTTGATTGGTCATAGGTGATAGTGCTTTTTTTTCAGTTAACCATTTAGTAATAGCATGTCTTTCATAGGTATGTCCATCATTTCCTTGAACAGGATCTTTCATAGGTTGTCCAGTAATCGGACAACAGATAGAGTCTAATATTGCTTGACGAGCGATAGATGTATTGGTTGTATTCATTGCGTTAGATGCCATTGTCTTTAATTTTAATATTCAGCATTCTTTATATTATTTATCAATTTTTTTAGTAAATGAATATTTTATTATATAATAAGTA
>Ga0206682_10003659_pt1 | contig 12944 bp, 11 predicted proteins | sample M240m12015metaG_FD_155444 | JGI IMG/M metagenome (GOLD analysis project Ga0206682, IMG submission 155444) | Ammonia-oxidizing marine archaeal communities from Monterey Bay, California, United States - M2 40m 12015 | ecosystem: Environmental > Aquatic > Marine > Intertidal zone | place: USA... | reverse complement strand
TTGTAATCTTCAATTGGGTCATCACCAGCATCATAAATACCATTATTGTTATTATCTAAATACTCAAATAAAACATCCTGAAAGTCATTATCTCCATTATAATCTTGTATTCCAGACTCAGCTTCATCATATGCGTTATTATCATTGCAATCTGTATTTATTCTGAAAACTAGGCTATCACTGCTTAGTTGCTTCTTGGTAAACTCAAAACTATTTTCGAACATGATTTGATTATCAGCTAGAAATACATAGTTCGTATCTTTCCATTCTGATGAATCAATAAATAATAGTCCTTCCTGAATAAATGGTGTATCTACGACAGCCCAATAGGCGCTCACATCATAAATATCATCATAATTAATAATTGTATCATCAGTAACCCAGTCACTATTAGAAAGTTTATATCTTTGCAATGATGGTTCTGCATCAAGATTCCATTCAAGTCCTTCCAAATTTTTGAATGGAGTTGATGAGATCTGGACTGAATCGGAAGAAACTCTCCCGGCTGATGAAAGTGAGTCAATATACGTTCTTTGTGTGTATTGAGACGCATCTTCAGGCTTCATTGATACCAGATAGTCAGGGAATGTCTTATAAACCATTGTTGTAGGATCTTCATTAAATAACGAATAGTAATCAGAATATGATTCATAGTTGGCCATCAAACTCGGGCTGTATCTGAAAAAATTGGCTTCTACATTATTTTCAAAATTATAAAAGTAATCTTGAACTAGACCTGTTTTATCACCCAAGTTATCATTTTTTAAAGTATTCTGATACTTAGTTGATTTAACTAACTCAGAATCATTATTTTCGAATGAGCAATTGGTATTTATGATTAAAAGAATAGGTAATAGAAAAAAATACTTTATTTGCTTTTTCATAGATATATTAATTAGTTCTTACCAAGATTGTTCAAAAGAATATAACATTATGAATTAGTTTACTAAAAATGTTTATTCAAAAATATACTTAAAAATATGACAAAATATAAAAATATAGTTACAACAGCTTTTTTCATCATCTCTTTTTTAACTGGTGACCAGGCTAGCCCGAGTCCATTTACCATTTATCAACCTAACGGTGAATCACACGAAATATTTATTAGAGGTAGTCATCTACAATCATGGCATGAATATAATGGCCAAAGTATTACAAAAGATGAGAATGGTTGGTGGGTTTATGCCAAAGATAAGAGCATAGATGGGTTGGTCCCCTCTCAGTTTAGAATTGGGCAAAGTGTAAATCCTTTTGCAGAATTAAATATTCGACCGTTTAAAATAAACTTACCTGATTCATCTCCAATACCAAATTTAAACCAAACAAGATCAGACACATTTAATATTCCATGGGTTCTGGTACAATTCCCAGATGCAAGTTCATCATACAGTCCGTCTGAACTAGAACTTTTACTTGACCAACCCGGTTACAGTCATCCCAACTTTGATAATACTGGAAGCTTTCATGATTTTTACAAAGAAATTTCTTATGGCCAATTTCTATCAAAATCCGAAATTTCTAGTTGGATAACAGCTCCAAATGGTCATGATTATTACGGTCATAATAACGGGTATGAAAGAGTTAGAGAACTTGTACGAAATGCTGTAGACCAATTAGAAGAGTCCGGATTTGACTGGTCTAAATATGATAATGATGGTGATGGATATGTTGATGCTTTAAATATTATTCATCAAGGCCCCGGAGCTGAGGAGGGAATTGAATCAAATATTTGGTCTCATAAATGGAGTCTCGGTAACCTGTCTGTTACTTATGACAACGTAACAATAAGTAGCTATACAATTAATCCTGAAATACAAGGTGGCAACATCGTTGCAATTGGTGTTCTAGCTCATGAGTTTGGACATGCATTAGGGCTACCAGACTTGTATGACACCGATTATTCATCAACTGGGTCTGGAAAGTTAGCGCTTATGGCTGGTGGCTCATGGGGCACTACTGGAAACACACCTTGGTACCCATCAACAATGAATGCCTGGTGCAAAGCTCAACTTGGATGGGTTGAAATTGAAGAAATTGAAGACAGTCAAACTAACATATCTTTAACTAACTCATTTTCAGACAACAAAGTAATAAGAGTAAATCATCCTGCTGTAGACGAAGAATATTGGTTAATTGAGAATAGACAAAAGTTGGGATCGGATACATTAATGCCAACCGCTGGTTTAGCGATTTGGCATATTAACGATGATATTGCAAGTGAATGGAATGTTAATGGGAACGAACCTTATTATGGGGTTGGTCTGGAACAGGCAGATGGTCAATTTGCGCTAGAAAATGGAGGCCCTAGCAATGGAGCAGATATTTACCCTGGATCTACCAATAATAGAGAATTCAGTCATTCCTCCACGCCAAATACTACAAGCCTGTATGGTTTACCATCATTAGTTAGAATTGATGAAATATCAGATTCAGAAGAAACCATGTCTTTTAATGTTACATATAATGAAATAATAATTGCCGAAGCATCAATTGGAAATGGATCTGGCAATGCTTATGATACAGGAAGTGTTACTCTGAGTCTTGATAATGATATGCCACTGACCGAATTTGAATTTGAATTAGAATTTTCTCCAGCATTTGTAACCATTACTGGTGCAACTCCGTATAGTCGAGTTTCCTATGATAGCTTGATAATTTCAGGGAACCATATATCATTAGTCAATCCAATTATCTCTGAAGGAGATGGAGAAATTTTAGAAATTCAATTATTTAATAATGTTGGAGTCAGTACCCAAATTAATGTCAAATATGCAATGGCCCAGGCTTATACGGAGGAGAACAAAGAAGTTGGAATAACTTTTCAAAATGAGGCAAGCTATCAAATTAATTCTGTAGATCAATACTATACAATCCAAACATCTAATGGACAAATTGGAGGAGGTGCATCATATCAAGTAACCTCAATCAATACTGTGCCAATTAGTTTAGGTGTCATCAAATTTGATCATGTGCCTAACCTGATCTCACCAAGTGATGAACCATATGAAGATCTTAATGGAAACAACAATTACGATCTTGGCGAACCTTTTAATGACCTAAATCAAAACCAAGAATGGACTCCAATGGTTGAATCTTCCCTTCCCGAAGGATGGTCATTAGATGTTAGCTATAATGGTTCTACTCTCACTGTAGGGGTATCTAACTGGAGTGAAGCAACGCCTATCGGTACTAATAATCTGTTTAGCGTAAACTGCATTGTAAATAATGAAGCCAACCTTAATGATTTAGTAACAGTTTCTACAGATGTAATTTTACAAGTTGATAAATGGGGAAATAATGGAGTTCCATTCATGAATGGAACGGGAACAATTTTAATTGATGGTACTTTATCAAATGATAATTCTAAAATTTTATCTCAAAGCTTTATTTTGAATAATATCTACCCTAATCCATTTAATAACTCAACTTTAATCGATTTTGAATTAGGAGAAGGCTATAAAGATAAAATAAAAATTACTTTTTTTGATATTAGAGGCAGAGTTGTTGAAACTATAAATAATAGCATATTAAAGGCCGGGTATAATTCTTTAACCTGGAATGCCAGTAACCTAAGTAATGGAATTTATTTTATGGAGTTAAAAGCTAATGACAAACGCACGATTAATAAAATTACGTTATTAAAGTAATTAACCGGTTCTCTTACTTTTTTTTGAAATTGTATAGATAGGTTTGTTCCCCCCTTTAATATAATCTGCCGTAATAGTAACTCTTTCTATATCCTTAATGTCTGGTGTCTCATACATTACATCAACTAAGACCTCCTCCATTACAGACCTCAATCCTCTCGCTCCCGCTTTTTTTTTATACCCTTTTTGAACAATTAAATTCAATGCATCTTTTTCAAAATCAAGTATGATACCTTCTATCAAAAATAATTTTTGATATTGTTTTATTAGAGAATTTTTAGGTTCTAAAATAACCCGCAGTAAATCTTTTTCACTAAGCATATTCAGCCTTGTAACTACAGGAAGCCTACCGATCAATTCAGGAATAAGGCCAAAAGAAATCAAATCTTCTTGCTTAACTCCGCTGAAGATGTCTAAAGAATTAGTTTTCTTTGAAATTTTATCCTCAGATCCAAAACCTATATCAGAAGAACCTATTCTTTTAGAAATAATATTTTGTAACTCTGAAAATGATCCACCACAGATAAAAAGAATATCCCTTGTATTTATGGGTATAAAACTCTGTTCAGGGTGCTTCCTACCGCCTTTTGGTGGAAGATTAGCTATTGTACCTTCAATGATTTTCAACAAAGCTTGTTGAACACCTTCTCCACTCACATCTCGCGTAATTGAGGCGCTTGAGTTTTTGCGCCCAACTTTATCTATTTCATCAATGTATATAATACCTTTTTCAGCTGCGTTCACATTGTAATTAGAAACTTGTAATAAACGGACTAGAATATTCTCAACATCTTCACCGACATAACCAGCTTCTGTTAAGGTAGTTGCATCAGCAATCGCAAATGGGACAGATAAAAAGCGAGCCAAAGTCTGTGCAATAAGAGTTTTACCCGTACCTGTAGAGCCAAGCATTAGTATATTACTCTTATCAATCTCTACGCTATTTTTTCCATAAGATTGATGTATTATTCTTTTGTAATGGTTATAAACTGCAACAGAGATAGATTTTTTTGCATTTTCTTGACCAACAATATATTTATCTAAATAAGACTTGATTTTTGAAGGTTTCTGAAGTTTTATATTGTAGCTCGGTTCTGCATACTCAACTTCATTTTCTATATTTACCTCCGCAGTTGAATCTTTCTTCATCTTACTCATTTTCGTTTTGTCATAATTGAGTCTATGATTCCATAGCTTTTTGCATCTTTTGCAATAAGATAATTATCTCTTTCAGTGTCTTCCTCTATTTTCTTTAAAGTCTGACCAGTATTTTCAGACAGAATCATGTTCAGTTGCTTTTTCATTCTTAATATCTCATCTGCTTGAATTTTTATGTCTGTAGCTTGACCCTGGACACCTCCAAGAGGCTGATGAATCATTATTCTAGAGTTTGGTAGGGCAAACCTTTTTCCTTTTGTCCCGCCGGCTAATAGAAAAGCACCCATGCTCGCAGCTTGGCCAAGACATATAGTAGAAACAGATGGTCTTATATACTTCATTGTATCATAAATGCCCATACCAGAAGTAACCACCCCGCCAGGTGAATTAATATACATATGAATGTCTTTTTCAGAGTCTTCAGCCTCTAAAAAAAGTAATTGAGCTATAATCAATGATGAAACTGAATCATCGATAGGGGTTCCTAAAAAGATAATGCGCTCTTTGAGCAGCCTTGAATATATATCAAATGCTCTTTCGGATCTGCCTGTTTGTTCAACAACAATAGGGATAACCTGGTTTAATATTTTATCATCAATGTTCATGCTTTGCTCCGCGTAATTCTTTTGTTGCAATAGAAACTTCTTTGATTTTTGCATATTCAATTAAGTGATCTAATATTTTCTTCTCTAAAAGGTCGTCTTCGATTCTACTCTTATTACTTGGCTTTTTATAAAATTTTCTAATTTCTTTTTCAGATGCTGGAGTTCGATTTACCAATCTCTCAATTTCGGCTTCAGTATCTTCTTTGGAAACAGAAAGATTTTCAGTTTCAATTAATTTATTTCTTATCGAATACCATTTTACATTACGCTCTGCCACAGGAAGATAATGCTCTCTTACTTTGTCCTCATCAAGTGGCTCGCCTTGATTTTGTTTCTTAACATCTTCAACTAAATTAGCTAAATAATTTTGAACCATCGCAGGTGAGAAAGATGGATTTATTAGGTTAATCAAAGAATCCGTTAGATCTCTCTCAAATGATGTTTTAGACCTTTCTTCAAAATTGGATTTGATTTTTTCTTGGACATCATTATTTAATTCTTCCACAGTTTTGAGATTGGGATTAATCAAGGCAAGAAATTTTTCATCAACATCTGGCAAGATTTCTCTTTCAACATTATCAACTGTTAATTCATATTCAGCATCTCCTCCATCCTTACTTACAGGCAGAGTAACACGAGCTGATTCACCAGGCTTAAGACCTATCATTTTCTCTTTTTGACTTTCAGAAAAAGATCCATTCCCAACACGCAAATACTGTTTTTCGAATTTTTTCCCAATAATTGCAACTCCAGAATCATCCAACTTTTGCAAAGTACAGATTAAATAGTCTCCTTCAATAGCTCCCTCCTCAACTGTTGAGATTGTAGCATGAGATTTCCTTAGTTGCAAGATAGCATCCTCTAGGTCACTATCATCCTGGACATAAGTTGTTTTTTGAACCTTAAGTGAACCTTTTTTAAGTTTAGGGAAATTCACTTCAGGTTCTATTTCAAAAGTAGCTTTGAACTTAAAGTTTTCACTCATTCGAAAGTGAACATCTTTAATTTCAGCCTTATTGACAGGCATAACATTCTTTTTATCGATAGCCATAAGATAATACTTCTGGAAATTATCATCCATGAAATCGGCTTCTATATTTGGTTGATACTGGTTAAGAAGTCTATCTTTAGGAACTTTACCAGGCCTAAAACCCGGTATTTTTACTTTTTTACTGAATTTTTTTAATGAATTATCAAAGTCTGCTTTTAAATCGGACCAAGCAATTTCTATATCTAGTTCTCTTGTATAATCATTTATTTTTTTAATATCTACTTTCACGTTTTACCCTAAAATTGTTAATGAATTTAATTTATTTAATGTAATACTAATAAAAAGAAAATTTATAACTCTATTCAAATTACTGACTAAATAACATACTTACGATTAAGATTATATCTACAACAGTAATTTGTCCGTCATCATTAATGTCAGAGACTGATTCTGTACAAATACCTAAGGACTCTGAGCTAGAGACCTCATCAGAAACTTTCAGTATATCATAAACATCAATATATCCAGAGCTATTCAAGTCACCAAGCAACCAATTATTACATATAGCGGTGGGCAGAGCAGTGAAAATATGCCATCCCCCTAAAGGATTTTTTTCAATACGTCCAGATGAATCAGCTGCTTGTACATAATAAAGCATCATACTTGTATCCACAATAGAAGGTATATACCCTGACCAAATACCTTGTTGATTATTTGAGTTATCAATTTCAAGTTGAGCATCGGACCAATCAACATCTCCCTGTTTTTTGAAAAATACTTTTATCGAATCTGATAAGATTCCAGAATCGCTAAGGTCTTGTATTTCAACAGCTACTTTATATCCCTCAATGGTCGGCTCTGTTAAATTATTCAGAGGATTATGAATAATTTGTAGCATTTCCAAATCCGGGATACCTTTTGTTCTGCAGTGCAACGCATCAGTTGATTCCCATGTTCCAGAAAAACCTAAAACCTCATAACCGGGCATTGCATTATTGTAAGATTCTATTGCTGCGTTATCCCATGAACTACCAGTTAAAGGAACTAGAACTTTATCATTGATAATTAATGAATTTGTATATGGTTCATTCCCAGGCGTCCAAATACGATAAACTTCCCAAGGTTCATTCCATTTATTTAGAGTGTTAATAAAATATGAAGCTGTTTCTTCAATCTGGTCATACTGAGGATGAGATTCAGGAACATCTCGTATTAAGACTTTTGTCGGACTTAGATATTTCCCCCAACAATCTATATGATCTATATAGGTATTGTTGGGGTCATTTATAACATGATAATTATCGATACCGTAATAAGAATTCATTAAATTTAAAATTTCTTCATTAGTATTAAGATTTTCTTCGAACACTAAATCAGATGAGGCTGCGGTACCAAACCCATCAGTCATATAATTCCCTCCAGCATGTATAATATCACTTGCATAATAAGGCACATCTAGGTGTTCAGATATTTTTAAAGGAGCTTGATTATCATTTAGACGTGGTCTATTGTATGTGAAATCAACAACAGACATCTTATTTTCACCATTTACAATCCACCATGGACCATAATCTCTTGTCCAGTAACTATCTGTATTTCCAAGAATAAAATCAATATTAGTTGCATCTATTCCTGCATTATCTAATGCATTTTGAGCTGCGTTTTGCTGATTAATTGAAACTAAACAAAAAATTTTCACATCTTCTGCTATTTCTGCAATTAAATCAACTGGTATCCCAAATGGATACCGAATTAATACACCTTGCATTTTTTCATACTCAGCGATATTTCTTATTGGCCCGGAAGGTGGATCCGTCTGCCTTGCCATTAGAGGTATTTCGTCAACACGCAACTTTTCTTCATCCGTCAAACCAATTGGAAGTTCATTTGGAAAAAGAAGCGAAAGACAAAGGAATCTGTATAAATATTTCATTGATCAATAGCAATTCAGCTTAGAATTAAAAGGCCAATGAAATTATTACTGCCTCAATCGGTAAGTTGCTCCCTCCATTGTCTTTAAGAACTTTTCCAACTGATTTTCAGTATGAAATAATTCATCAACAGGGACAAAAACATCGCTAGGGTATTCGACTTCATCATAATCTCTTAAAAAATTTGATTCTAGCTTGAGGACAAGGTCCCTTACAACCATTGGTGGGACTTCTTTATTTCTCATAAAATTAATTTGAATATTTAGCTGACCAATAGAAGTCATGTGAAATAATGGAAGGGGTCCAACGTCTGTATTACAACGATAAGTAAGTGTACCATGATCGGAGCCTCTTCCCCACGTTATATCATCTGCATGTTTCTCGGAAAATTCAATTATCGCAACAGCGACTTTTGCAACTTCTCGATTACATTCCTCTCTTAAATGATCAATAAATAATTTTTTATCCCAATTAGACATTTGGTTTTTCCTGTAATGTATTATAAAAGCTGAATTATTAGGGTGAAGTTTACTTATTTTTACCAGCTAATGAAAGCACAGTCTAGCTACCAAGCAGTAAAAGAATTATCCAACTCAGCTTATTTAATACTAAAATTGTGGGTAATGAATTCAGGGATTGAAATCATCACTCGATCGCCTTTCTCTAGATCTCCCACACCATGCGGTGTTCCTGTGAAAATAAGATCACCAGCTTTTAGATCGATTTCTTTCGTAAGCTCACACATAATTTCTCCAGGATTCCAGATCATGTCTGAGCACTTACCTTTTTGCTTTATATTGTCATTTACGTACAATTCTAACTCGAGAGTGTTTAAATCAATTTGGGGATTAAATGGAACTATTTTAGAGACAACTGAACTTCCTCTAAAATTTTTACCGCTAAACCAGGGCCTTCCATTTATTTTTGCTTCTTTTTGAATATCTCTTCTTGTTAAATCTACACCGATCGAAAAACCATAAATTGAGGATTTTTCTCCAACAGCTATGACGAGCTCAACTTCATGCTGGAAGCTGCTAGTACCTCCTGGATATTCTATAATTTCACTAGCTATTGTCCATGTTGCTTTAGAAAAAAAGAATGGTGGAACGCGTTTATCTTCCCCCATTTCAATAGCATGGGAAACATAATTTCTACCAACACAATAAATAGAACCAACTGGGAATCTTTTTTCTTTACCTTTTACAGGAATGGTTATTTGAGAACTTTCAGGAAACATATGTCGTAGACAGATTTTTTTTTGGTATGAAGCTCTTTCTAAACAGCTACGTTTTTTGATGAATATTTCATTAAATAATCAGATGCGCTGAGCGCTGCTTTTGCACCCTCGCCCATCGAAATAATTATTTGTTTAAATGGGACTGTAGTGACATCACCGCATGCAAAAATACCTTCTTCAGAAGTTTCACCATGTTCATTAATTATAATTTCACCATGCTTATTTAATTTAATAACATCTTTCATAAATTGACTGTTCGGGATTAATCCAATTTGGATAAAAACTCCATCTAAATCGATTAAACTAATCTTATTTGTGGTACGGTTTTCATATTCAATCCCAGTCACACTGCTATCATTAGATAATATTTTTTTAGTTTGTACATTCGAAAGAATTTGTATGTTATCTTTCTTTTCTGCCTGATCAATTAATATTTTATCCGCTTTTAGATCTGGCATAAACTCTAAAACTGTAACTTTTTTAACAATCCCTGATAGATCTAAAGCTGCTTCTATACCGGAATTACCTCCACCAATAACCGCTACATCTTTTCCTTTGAAAAATGGACCATCACAATGCGGGCAATAAGCCACACCGTTCCCAATGTTCTCTTTCTCTCCAGGGACACCTAATTCTCTCCACTTGGCACCAGTGGCAATAATTATTGTTTTTGCTTCTATGATCTCTCCAGACGAGAGGGTTATTGTTTTGATAGCTCCTTGACATAAATCAGTAACTCTTAAATGCTCTTTTAGAGTAACCTCGTAGTCGCTTAGGTGAGATTTCATATCAACTGTTAACTTATCTCCAGTGGTGTTTGATACTGAAATCAAATTTTCAATTCCCATTGTTTCCTTAACCTGTCCACCTATTTTTTCAGCAATTAATGTTACAGAAAGACCTTTCCTGGCAATATAAATCGCAGCACTTATACCAGCGGGACCACCGCCAACTATAGCGACGTCCTGAAGCGGAAGTGATTTACTTACTCGAGGCTTTAGGTAAGGATAAAGTTCTTCTAATTTTAAAACTAATTTTGCAATATCCGATTTTCCTGAAGCAAAAACTTCACCATTAAGATAAACGCACGGTACACCCTGTATATCTCTTTCTTTCATTAAATCCGGATAAAGACCTCCATCTATCATTTCATTGCTAATTTTTGGACTGATGATTGAGAACTGGTTTAATGCCTGAACTACATCTGGACAGTTATGACAACTTAAGCTAACAACTGTTTCAAACCGTAACTCTTCTTTAACATTAGAAAGCATATCTTTGATTGATTGATCTAATTTGATTTCAGAACCACCTGAGTGAAGGATTGCCAAGATAAGAGAATTGAATTCATGACCACTAGGAATGCCTGAAAATGATATACCATTAAAACCTTCATTCGATTCTAGAAAAAAAGTCAATGGACTGCGTGCCACTTTTTTAAAATCACGCTCTAAAAAAAGAAGATTTTCTGAAACACCACAAATTTGGTTAAGAAAACTCGCCAATTCGGCACGCTTGGGGTGTTCACCAGTTTGAAGAACAAGAGAAACCTTGTTCTTCAAACTAGCAGTGTACTTAACTAGAGCTTTTATTATATCCTTGGATATTGGAACGCTGCTCATTTAAATAAACCTATTATATTTTACCAGAAAGATCTAGAGAAGGCGTTAATGTATCCTCACCTTCTTTCCATTTTGCTGGACATACTTCATCTGGGTTATCATGAACATATTGTGCTGCTTTAACTTTTCTCAATAAGTCGGAAGCGTCTCGCCCAATTCCCTCTGAAGTGACTTCCATAGCTTGTATAACACCATTTGGATCAACAATAAAAGTTGCCCTATCTGCGCGTCCCTCACCTTCTCTTAAAACCTGAAAGTTATTGGAGAGATGAAACTGATCATCACTCAACATTGTGTATTTAATATTAGATATTGCGTCAGATGATTCATGCCATGCTTTATGTGTCCAATGACTATCCGTTGAAACTGAGAAGAGTTCAACTCCCATTTCATCAAATTGTTCATGATGATCTGCTAGATCAGCTAACTCCGTAGGACATACAAAAGTAAAATCTGCAGGATAAAAGAAAAATACTGCCCATTTACCCTCGATATCTTTTTCAGTTACAGTTAAAAAATCTTCTTCACCGGGCTTGTAAGCACTTGCTTTAAATGGGTGAATCGATTTGTTAATTAATGACATTTACTACTCCTTTTTTTGTTTTTTATTATAATGTTTATTGCATACACCTGTGAAAATCATATCGATATTTTCCACATCAAAATTAAAAATCTGTTTTACAGATTTTTCAACTTTGATATCGGGTAACTCGACATCAGTAAACTTCTCACAGACTCTACATTTTAAATGATGGTGAGGTTTCTTATTCCAGTCATATCTTGCAATCGGTCCATCATAAATAGTTTTTATACTTCCAATCTGTTCTAACTTTTTCAGATTTCTATAAACTGTTCCCAAACTAATAGCGGGCATAACTTTTTTTACTTTATTATACACCCAATCTGCTGAAGGATGACTATTTGTTGAATATAAAATCTCTTTTATTAGTTCTCTTTGATGGCTAAATCGCACGTTCAAAATTATTAATAAATAGTAATGATTCCTATTACTATTTAAAATCTTTTAAATTTTTCAATATTATTTGGTAATTTTGTCGTATTAAACAATCTAAAATTAAAAGGAAAAAGTAATGTTAAAAGTAAATGATCAAGCACCCGAGTTCACCTTAAAAAATACAAAAAAAGAGGATGTATCTCTATCCGACTTGAGTAACAAAACTGTTGTTTTAGCATTCTACCCTGGAGCATTTACAGGAGTTTGCGATACTGAAATGTGCACCTTACAGGATAATCTAAAATCATTCAATGAACTAAATGCTACAGTACTTGGTATAAGTGTTGATTCTCCCTGGGCAAACGGGAGTTTTGCAAAGCAATATAATTTGGAATTTGACTTATTATCTGATGTCAATAGAGAAGTAAGTAAGAACTACGATGTTGTTTTTAATGGCTTAGGAGGAATAGAAGGATATACTTGCTCGAACAGAGCTGTATTTATTATAAAAGATCAGAAAGTCTCGTATCAATGGATAGCGCCAAACCCGGGGGTTGAGCCTAACTATGATGAAATTAAAAGCATTTTAGAGAATCTCTAAACCATATGGATAGAGCCTCTTTTTAAAGCAGAGGCTCTATCCATAGATGTAAATTATTATTTCAAATATAAAAATTTTTACACGTAAGGATAAAATAGATAACATAAGGAATTATTTCTTAAAAGAAAAAAAACCCTTTGTTGTAAGAGAATCAATAAAAAATAATATCAACTTAGATTTTTTAAATAAAAAGTTTA
>Ga0206682_10003658_pt1 | contig 12949 bp, 12 predicted proteins | sample M240m12015metaG_FD_155444 | JGI IMG/M metagenome (GOLD analysis project Ga0206682, IMG submission 155444) | Ammonia-oxidizing marine archaeal communities from Monterey Bay, California, United States - M2 40m 12015 | ecosystem: Environmental > Aquatic > Marine > Intertidal zone | place: USA... | reverse complement strand
GATAGATATGGTCATAGAATATATGATCATGCTTTAGAATATTTCGATAATGATAGTGAAAAAATAATAAAATCCTATGAAATGTATCCTAAACCATATTTAATGACATCTATATGGGATTATCAATATTTACAACAGGAAAAGGATAAAATTGATATGGATTCATACGGGTTTGACATGGATAAATTATTTACAGTTCAAGGATCGAAGTTTTCTAATGAAGACCAAATGATACAAATGATGAGATATTATTTTGGGTATCCGGATAAAAAACTTTCTTATGGAAATCAACATATATATAGGCAAAGGGGTATATTACCCCGAATACAAAAAATTTGCACCGAAGAAAAATGTAGAACAATGCAATCCCCCAATCATTATACGACTCAATTGTGGTTTTTACCCTATGGTCCTAATAGAAAGATAGTTGATATAGTGAATGCTTTAATTGGATTATTTAAGCATTCCGAATTTCAAGATATAACTAAACAATTTCATTTTTATGTTGCCGTAGATGTTAAAGGAGAAAAATATACAACAATGGCAAGATACATGCAAGACCCTCATAATATTAAAAATGAAATTCAAGAATTAGAAAAGGAAGTAAAGAAAAATATAATTGTTTTAGCAGGGGCAAGATTACAATTAGGTATATCATTAAGAAATGTGGATATTGTAACTTTATGGAACATGGTAACCAGTTCCGATGCTATATTTCAGATGTTATTTCGATCAATGACAGAGGTTAATGTGCCACGTTGCCACGATGAGAATTATTTCTGTCCAGAAAAGAAATATGGATTCATGGTGGATTTAAATCCTCAGAGAGCATTAACAAATGCTCTCTTATTCGGTGAAAATTTAACAGCTAAAAAAAGTGAAGGTAAAAGCAAATATGAATTAATATCAGATTGTATAAATATAGATGAAGATGTATTTCATGATAAATATAATTCAGAAGATCCGAATGAAAGAAAAGAATTTGTAAATCAGATGTTTAATAAATTATACAGTTCTTGGGATAAAAATGTAGATGATATGAGAAAACTAACTGAAAAAGTTTTAAAATATGATGAAAATGTCTTAAAAAGCATTGAAAAGAATTTAAGAGAAATCAAATTACCAAAACGTCCTAAAAAAAAGACAGTACAAGAAGCCGAGGAAGGTTTTGAATCCGGTGAAAAGGGAAGAAAAATAGATAGTGAATCAACCCCAGATGATTCTGAAGAAAATGAAACAAAGGAAGAAAAAGAAATAAAAAAAATACCATTATCTCAATTAGCCGCGGAGGTCATAACAGAATTGGTTTCTTTATTAAACATATTTTCATTATATACTAAAGGTGATAATACTGGTTGTATATTAACATCTGATATAACTACAGAAGATATTGAAGAAGGACGACAAGTAAATATTGTAAACGATATAAATCAATTAAAAGAGGAAGTTTTTTTAGATCGTAAAGAAGTATTCTTGGAGATTTTAAATGGACGTATAACAGGAGATTACGATAACATGTATGATGAAGATATGTTGAATATTATTTTAGATTCAATATTAAAATTTTCATCAGAGAAAGAAAATAATTTATATGCTATTAATAAGTTAGTGATGTCCCAGAAAAAGAAATATTACACTATCAGAGAACCCGATAAATTATTGGAGTATATTAATGATAATCTAGCACCAAAAGAAAAAGAAAGAAAACAGAGTGGCGAAGTATTCACCCCTATATATATCGTTGAAGAAATGTTAGATAAATTACCGAAACATGTTTGGTCTGATCATACTCTAAAATGGTTAGATCCTGCTGTTGGCATAGGTAATTTCCCTATCTGCGTTTATTTAAGATTAATGGAGGGTTTGAAATCTTGGAAGCCTAATGAAGAAGAACGTAGAAAACACATTATACAAAATATGTTATACATGGTTGAAATCAGTAAAAAGAGTATTATGATATTAAATAAGATATTTTGTGGGTGGGACGGTAAAAAAGGATATAAATTAAATATAGGTAAACCCCAAAATAAAACTATTTCCTTCCTCAGTGCTAGTTATGATCTAAAAGACTTTGATATAATTATGGCAAATCCACCTTATAATGAGGGGGGTGTCAGTAAGGGTGGCGGTGTATTCTGGAAGGGCTTCGTTGAAAAATCTTTAAGAATATTAAATGATAATGGATATTTAGTTATGATACATCCAACCGGTTGGAGGAAACCTAAGGGTGAAAGGGCTTCTGGAGGAGATATATGGGATAGTTTTAAACCATATCATTTAGAAGCATTAAAAATATCAGATGTTAAAATACCCCACTTTCCAAGGGTTGATTATTATGTATTAAATAAATCAAAGAAATCCACAAATACACACGTCATTAATGAATTTCAATCTATTAAAACAGATACAAAAACAAAGCTAAATGATTTACCATTTATTCCACATTTAATTAATGATGAGGTTGTTTCTATATTAGGTAAATTATTTACTAAAAAAGGTGATAAGTTTAATATAGTAAGAGATCAATCATTCAAACCAGGTAAAGCTGATGAAAAAAAATCAGGTGTAGCACATGCTTTCTACTATGATGTTTCTAAAAATGAATATGTGAAAGTTTTTAAAACTTACACTGATAAAGATAAAAATACTGAATACATATCAAAACCCAAAATTATTATGACATATAAATCTGGTAAAAAACCAGCTTTTTTATATCCTCAATATTTTTCAAAAGAAATGGGCGGAACAGCTAATACTATGTATCAATTAACTGATAAGTCCGATAATAAGGAAAATATAATGAAATTTTTAGATAGTAAATTAATTCATTTCTTATTAAAAATTACACAATTTAGTGAAGCACCTAACTATATAAATGAATTTAAAATATTAAATATGATAACAAAACCAAATAATGGAACATTAAAAACAGATGCAGATATTTATAAATATTATGGAATAAATTCTCAAGAACAGAAATTAATAGATGAAGTTGTGAATCATGTTAAACCCAACAAGAGAACACCTAAACAAACTTTTAATGTTAAAAATGAAAAAGTTATTGGACTCAAAACAGGTATCACTGAACCTGAACCAGAAATAGTAGAAGAACCTGAAGCCGAACCAATGAAAGAACACGAACCAGAACCCATGAAAGAAAAGAAACCTGATAAACCTAAAACAGTTAAAAAATCGAAATGCACAAAAGTACACCCCCCACCACCGTGCCCTGATACCATGGAAGTCCCTGAAGGCAAAGAATGTTGTTATAAAAAGAAATCATTATATAAATCTAAATGTTTGTCTAAAGCACACCCCCCCCCTCCATGTTCCGATAATATGGAAGTCCCCGAAGGAAAACATTGCTGTTACAAAAAGAAACGCCCCAAGAAAGCAACTATTCGTAAGAAAGCTAGCATCCGTAAGAAATCAACTATTCGTAAAAAACACAAACGAAAAAATAATAAAAGAACAATTCGCAAACGTGGAAGATAATTACTTTGTCCATGTTTCATCATTCCCTGGTTTATTAGGGACATAATGATCCCTAATTCCGTTTAAAATATACATAAAATTCTGTTTACCTGATAACTTATCCGGATGATATTTGCGTGATAGTTTTTTATAATCTTCTATAGTGAATTTATGATTTAAATTCATAATATCTTTTGGAACATCTTTCATTTCCATATTGTACTCTTCAATGAAAGGTTTTAAATTGAAGACTTTTTTCTTATCACCTTGATCTGGTAACCGATTATATGATCTATTGTTGTAATTTTCCTTTGATCTTTGTCTCTTATTTTCTTCTCTTTCCCATGATTTTGACCTTTGTTCCCACTTCTTCCAGTGTTCAGAATATTTTTCTTTTCGTTTTTGCTTTTCTTCCCATTCTTCCTTCTCCTTTGCTCGATTTTCCCTCTTTCTCTTTTCATTGTATTTACGAATTTCATCATCATCAAATACAAATTCTTTCTCTTTAGGTTTTGATTTGGGTTTTTCTTTTTTAGTGAATACTTTATTCCTATTTTCATATTCCATAATTTCGATTTCAATGATTCGTATTTCATAAGATAATTTTTCTTTTGTTTTTTCACAATCACAATTTTGAAGTCGTTCTATTTTCTGCCTCAGCTTCTTGACATACTTCTTCTTATCTTTTTCGTTGGTGATCTCCTGTATATCAGTGTTTTCACCTTCTTCAGGTGACAATCCCCTGAATTGATTCATTCTTTACTATGAACTAGTTTTAATTAATTAATCTTAAAGCATGCGAATCAAATTTGTAATAAATTTGATATTCTTAGTTTGTATATCATTAACAAATATATGGTCATAAATATACGATGTCACAAAAGAAACCAATTCAGCTCGGTCTCTGTTGTATGAATACAACTTTGAAGAAGCAAAAACCTCCTGTTTATGCCGCGAGAAGAATCATAGTGAGGATCATTGATGAGAAAGGTATTGATGAATTGAAGAGAAGGATTTTAGCGAATCTAGAAGATTTATACAAGATGCTAGAATGGAATGAAGCGAATGGTATCAGAGTATTCAGATTAAGCAGCGAATTATTTCAACACAAAACCAATCCGAAGGTACCAGATTACACATATGGCTTTGCTTTAGATCATCTGAAAAAGATAGGTAATTACGCTTTAGAGAAAGGCCATCGATTAACTTTTCACCCTGGTCAATTCAATGTTCTGTCTAGTATTTCAGAAAAAGCATATTTACAGACTCTGAAAGATTTAGAATATCATGCGGATGTTTTAGATTTGATGGGTATGGGGAAAGATTCAGTCATGGTTATTCATGGTGGTGGAGTTTATGGTGAAAAAGAAAAGACAATGAAACGATGGATAGAAAACTATCATAAACTACCTGAAAAAATTAAAAATAGATTAGTCTTAGAAAATTGTGAAAAATCGTATAGTATCCATGATACATTGAGGATGCATAATGAGACAGGTGTTCCTCTTGTATTTGATACTCATCACTTTGAATGTTATAAATTACTTCACAAAGATGAAACATTTCTAGATGCTAAAGAATATATTCCAATTATACTAGAAACATGGAAACCAAAAGGCATCAAACCTAAATTTCATGTTTCGGAACAAGGATCCGGAAAGATAGGTCATCATAGTGATTACATTGAAATACTACCAGAATATCTATTAGAAATACCAGAAAAATATGGCGTAGAAATAGATATTATGATTGAAGCAAAAATGAAAGAATTAAGTATTCAAAAACTATATGAAAAATATCCACAATGTAACTGTAAAATCATCTCAAGCGCTTGTGAAACAGAATGTGAAACAGAATGTGAAACAGAATGTGAAACAGAATGTGAAACAGTGTGTGAAACAGCATGTGAAGATATTATTTAATATGGATAATATATCTTACGGATACGTTGTAACTCTTTTAATCTGCGTTTGCGTTCCTCTTCTATCATTTGAACCGGATCCATTTACAATGTATCATTTCTTATTTTTTAAATTATTTTGATTTAGTGCGCTTTTTTTTCTTAAGATTTTTAACAATATTTTCATCGTCTAAATCTTTATATTCTCTACTCGTAAATTCAAAATCAATTAAATATAAACGTTTTGTATCTGGATTAATGATTATATTTTTATAACGCAAATCATTGTGATAATATCCCAATTTTACGAATCTATTGTATATGTTACGTATTTTTGGCAAAAACTCATTTAATTCTTCTTTGCTATTACAATATTCTTCTAATGTTGTTCCTACATTTTCAGTACAAATGATTAATTTATCACAATCATATGATACTAGTTTGGGTATGTAATTTAATCTCTTCTGTTTGCCCAAGAGATAAAAGAATAATTCATTTTTAAACATTTCAAAATCATCTTTTTCATACTTTGTCGTAACATGATCTTCTGAAATTGTAACGCTCTTCATAATATATATTATATTATATTATAAAACACATGAAATATACAATATTTATAGTTATAGTTATAGTTATTGCGATTATATTTTTATTATATTTATGTAGTGATACCAAAGAAGATTTTACTAAAGAAGGTTTTACCGATAATGAACTATATGAAAAATTAATGAATGATTTTGATGAGATATTTCCAGATAGAAATCGTAATGCTGGAGGTCCTCAATTTTATCATCATATCGTTTCATTAAATCCTACAATAGAGGAATTTAAAAAATATAATACATTTTACTGCGCTGTTAGTGGATCTCCGATTGATCCAAAGAGAGGAGAAACATATGATAATATCGTTGTAAAAGGGTTAGATGGTAAAGAGTATTATGGAAAATACTATAGATGTTGTTGGCCTTGTTTATGTGATATTATGAGAGAGGGTACAGTATACGTTGAACCATTCACTGTAAAATTAAAAGATGGAGATTATACACACTATGTGTTAACTATCATGGATCCATGTTTAAATTCTGAAAAGATACCAGAAGAAATATCAAGTTTTCAATGTGATAAGATTACGAAAAATGGTATTCATAGTAATAGTTGTCGTTTAATCATTGGTATCCTCCATGATGTAGAAGAATATAAAAATCAAGATGTTGATGATATTTTAGATAAGTGTAAAGAAAGAATAAATACTCCGATAGATAAACTACAAGGTGGTATGGGTGATATTAGTGTGAAATTATATTCTTTGTATTCAGAATAATAATCAGAATAATAATTCTATATTTTTTCTATATTTTTATAGTCTTTTAAAAATAAACTCATTACAAACAAAAAATATAGTGAATTTATATCATCTTTACTATCCAAAAATGTAGATTCATGATCTCTAGGTAATTCAGGTCCAACATACCATTCACATAGTTCTAAATATGCTTTTGAGAAACCTGAAATTAATTTCTTGTATTCATCATTTTTCTTTTGATAAATTTTTTCTCTTTCATCTAGTTGTGAATAATAATAATCCTTTGCTACACCCTCTTGAATCTGATCATCAAATTCTAAATCATTTAATTTTTTAGCGAATTCTAAACTCTTTTGAGACTCCTCCTTTAACGAATCTTGTATATTTTTTAGTTTATCATTTAAGGCATCTATATCCATTTATATCGTTAAATAGATAATTATTTTTAAATCTGGATTTTTATATATATATATTATAGAAATATGATTAAATAATTAATTTTTCATATATTTTAATAAAAAATTATTACATACATCTGGGGAACTTATTTTATTACATTTAGGTAAAGCATGATTCCAAGAATTTTTACTTAATCTATATACTTCAACCCCTTTTCTATGTAGTATATTAAAATAATGTATTGATGCTCTAGCATCTGCATCATAATCATCCTTATATTGACATAATAATACAGGAGGGTGATTATCCCAACATATATTCCCATTATCATAATTTGGTTCTGTTACATTTGTAGGACATTTCCCATCACCCCCATCTTCATAACAATGTAATGAACCACCTCCAATCATAATGCATGATTTTATATCAGGATAACAATATCCTTTATCTGTTATTGTAAATGGGAAATCATTAATACATCTACTAACCATATGCGCTGGACCAGAATAACCTATTATTGAAATCTTGTTATAATCAAATTTTATATCATCTGATATGTCTGGAATTAATTTTTTAAAATCATCAATATTATTTTCCTTTATTAAATTAAATATTTGATCAAGATAATATTTTAAATAATTATCTCCATCATTCCAACATATTCCACCATAATCGCTTGAACTAAATGGTGATTTATTGCTTTTACCTTTTCCGCACTCATATGAAGGATATACATCATAATTTAATTGACTTAAATGTATAATTGCTATTCCATTATATACACATAATTTTAATGTATTATAGTATTCTACAATATTGAATTCACTATCTTTTTTCATATCTTTACCTAATCCACCTGGTATTTCTTGTTCTGTTTCATACCATAATGAATAACCATCATTTGACATAAATTCAAAATTTATTAATATTGGCCAACCTCCTGGAGGCATTTTTTTATTTTTTGGTATTGTAAAAATAGTTCTTCTTGACAAATCCAAATCACCTTTATTTGTTTTTAATAGTGTAGTTATATAAGGATAATACTGTGTGTAGTATGGTGTATCCCTTGTTTTAAAACTATTACTTTCCTTATCTTTTGGTAAATTTTTTAAATTATTCGTTCGTGGTTTTAAATCTTGTATTTTAGCACCGCCGCCGGCCCAAATATAACAATCTCCGAATAACGATCCTGACTTGTTGATTTTTTGCTTTATTATTTCTTTACATTCATTAGGTTTTTTATAACATTTGTTTTTATTTTGTGCCGGTCCTGGAGAAGGTGGATCACACCATACTTGAGTGGGACCTCTGCAATCATACTCATTTACTTCACAAGCCCATACTCCTGCTGTGTCTAAACAGGGCGTCTTTTTTCCTTCGGGACATGTATTTGGGGGTGGATTTTCACAAGAAACTTTATCTGCTTGATTAGTTGCCCCTTCTATATTAAACACTTCGTTTAATATGAGATAAAGAGAGAAACCAATTAAAAATCCGATAAAGCATGATTCTAAATCAATATTCATTTATAATATATATGTATAAAAAAAAATCAGATTTTTTATTCAGCATTTTCATCAATCCCTGGACCTGGTTCGCGTTAAATATTAATATATTTTTTAATCTTTACAACATAAATGAAAGAACTTACTGTTGTAACTGTTGATACCTTACATTCATCAATTCGTGATTTTATCGTTAAGAGTGAAGTTGTTATTGGCGATTATGAAGACATGAAGGGTCTTGTATTAAATATGATTAAAGCAGGATACATGTTTAATATGGATCGTGATAGACTTAGAGACGCAATGGAAGATATTACATTCATGTTGTGTCCTGATGATGAAGCTAATAAAGACAGAGTTGAGAGAGGTTTAGAATATGATGATGACAGCGATGATGATATCCTTGAAGAGATTAGTAGCAGAACAGAATTATAAATAAATTATAATATTATAATATAATGCCTAAGAAAATAACAAAAACTCGTAAAAGAAATAGTAAACCAAATAGCAAAAGGAATAGTAAAAAGACCAACAAAAGAGCGCGTTCCCGTAAAACTGATAACAATATAGTTGATGTTCCATTTTCTAAGGCGAGAAGCAAAGGAACATACGCTTCATCGGGGGATATTCATTTTCATTATCAAAATTATTCAAACGTAATGAATTACTTAAAAAGCTTAAATATTACAAATGCTTGCTTTTTTAAAAATAGAGATGCATTTCTGAATTTAAATATAGACAAACAAAACATGTCTGTTAAAACAATGGGTTCAGATAAAAATCTATTCTTATCCGATTTAAGAGAATGCTTGAAAACTAGTAAGAGATTTATTCCGATTATTTTAAATCTTGCGACAAAAGATGGAAATCACGCGAATATATTATTAATTGATAAACAAAATGAAAAGATTGAATTATTTGAACCACATGGTTCTCGCGACTCTGAAAGTGTTTTAGGAAGTGTGAAAGGGGCATATAGTAAAAAAATAAGAGAATTGAAAAAATTCTGGAGAAGTATTTTACCAGAATATAATGTTGTGAACGTGGTAGACTATAGAAGAGGAACCCATTTTCAAATGGAATATGATCCAGAAAATCATAGTGGTTTTTGTGTTACCTGGTCGATACTATTTGCTCATTATCGTTTATTGAATCCCGATGTTAAACCAGATACTTTAATTAAGTATCTTTCAAAAAAGATAAATACGGTTAAATTACTACAATACGCGAAATATGTTGAAGAAAGTATAAAACACAAAGTATAATTTATTTAAATTTGATTTATTATTTAAAGAAATTTTAATTAATTTAAATGACTATGGATAACTTAGCTTTTTCAAAGGATTTACATGTTTCTGCGATGGTTCAGATAGGTAAATTAAATACGAATATAGATTTATTAAACGCGGCGAATGCTTTAAATTTGAATAATAATATACTATTCATTGAATACGGTGGTCATGTATCAAAGGGTGATAATGGTAAGAAAAAGCCAAAGAGTGTTAAACCACGCAAGTATTTTTACAATCAATTAACGATTCATGTATTCAGCGAAACAAAGGCGAATAATCGTATTAATGTTAAGATATTTAATAATGGAAGAATTCAAATGACAGGTATTAACAATGAATTTCAAGGGGGTCAAACTATTAAGATTCTATGCGAAGAATTTAATAGATTAAGTGAAAAAGAAAAAGTATTTGACACTGAAGATGAGATTCGTTCTATAGAAGAGTTGGAAACTGTCCTAATTAATAGTGATTTTGATATAGGATTTTCGATTAATAGAGAATCACTTCATCGGTCTATAGTTGATTCTGGATATTATTCATCTTATGAACCTTGTAATTATCCCGGAGTAAATATTAAATATTATCGTAATCCATTAAGAGAAAACTTTGGAATATGTGATTGTGAAAAACCTTGTAATGGAAAAGGAAAGGATAACACTTGTAAGAGAATAACGGTTGCTGCTTTTAAAAGTGGTAAGGTAATCATAACAGGTGGTAGAAATAAAGGCGACATAAGTGTGGCTCATAAGTTTATAACTGAATTTATTCAAGAAAATAAAGAATTTATTCAATTAAAATAAATTATTATACTATAATATACGATGAAAGAAAACACTCTAGTTATTGGATTAATATTGATATTATTAGTTATTTTTTATAATCTTAAGATGGATAAAGGATTAATAGTAAACGAATACAAAATAGCCAACAGATTAAAAATGAATGGATCAGTTGAAGAAAAAATGAAAAATCCGACTAATTTAGGATTTGTAAAACCTGAACAAAGATTATTAAAGATTTTCAATAGTGTTTCTTCAGGTTCAAAGATTAAATTAGAAGGTGTTTGTCAAAAATATATATACAATAAAAATACGATTGATAAAGGTGTTGAAGACAAACTAACTGCTATCATGAAAGAATTAATAAACACAATCAGCAAGGTTGCTCAAAATGATTATTACATTAAGCAGATTGAAAATGTTTATGGATTAATATCATGTGATAAGAACCAAAGATATTTTATTGATTTTTTTGTTTATGATATCAAAAATTATTATACAATTCGGTTGATTTCGGATATAGTAATCATTGACAGAGAAATATTTATTAATTATTTAAATGTTCAAACTGGATCTAATCCAACAATTTTGAATAAATATGATGTTAAATTCAATGATACGGGTATCCTATTTGATGGTCCCATGTTTAAGGAAAATATAGATGCACTATTTGATAGTTTTTACAAGCAATCTTTCAGAGTGATTGGTGTTCGTAAAACTGATTTAGAATACACAAATATAGATTTAACTGAAGCTGTTAGCATGAATAGTTTGAGAAATATGTATTTCCCATCATCTATTTCTAGAGATACAGTAAATGAGTTAGAAAGAAAAGATTTATCTGGATACGTTGAAATGTACTTACCTGAAAATCAAATTGATATCAAATCGCCAATGTTTTGTAATAAATATAAAATGAATTGGAATAGTTATGGTATAGAAAATTCAAATGATTTATCTGATAAGGATTGTTATGTGAATCAAAATTCAACGGTAACCACTTTTAACGAACCATGGAATCCACCTGGTTTATTCAATGATCAGAGAATGGATGCGACACACTATGATTGGGTCCTGAAACCAAGTATTAGCAATAGTCTCTAAGAAAAATTATTCATAATTAAATATTATCTGTATTGCATTCACTTTCATTACATTCCACGATAAAGTCGTATTCAGGGTCAATTAGGCATTCTCCATTTCCTAACGCTGGTTTATAATCTGTCAGATATTTATAACAGAATTCATTCTCTGACGAGCTATCTAATGAACAAGGACTATATTTATATACACAATCTATGCCGTCAACACAGATACCAGAATTACAAACACCCGATTTACATGATATATGTAGTTTGCACTCTTCATCATTATTACTTTTTTGTTTACAAAACCCTGATTCACAATATCCCGACACACACGATTTATCTAGTTTGCACTCTTCATCATTATTACTTTTTTTGTTTACAATATCCCGATTCACAATATCCCGATGCACATGATTCATCAAACGTACATTTATGATCATTATTATATTTTGTTCGGGGTACACAACCCCCAAGTTCCGGCCCCTCTATAGGAGTACACTGGTTATAACCAGACTCATTTAATCCATAACATTGACCAATCGTAATTTTTTCACAATCATCTATTTCCGGTGGTATTTTTGTTGAAGGTGTTTTCCATATACAAGTTCCTTCACCAACATAAGAGGTATTTTCATCAAAATAACAGTTATCCTTATTGCGTCTATTACATATTTCTTTATGGCGAAAATTAAGACCAGTGGGACTAGCATAATCAATACATGTACTTTGATCAGTTTCAAATGCACATACACATTCTCCCGATGGTGAAAGTGATGGTGATGGTGATGGTGATGGTGATGGTGATGTGTTGACACACCAATGGGTTATGCCTTCATTATCCCTATCACACCCAGCAGAATATAAATCATCTTTATTTTCTCCGGCACATGCAGCGCATCTGAATATATCATTTCTCTCATCTCCACATAGGTTTTCCAACTCAGTGGAGCATGAGGGAGAGAGTTGTTTTGACCCTTCAGCGTATCCCTCTATCTTGAACACTATATTTACGAGAAGGTAAAGAGATAATCCAATTAAAAATGCAATTAATACAAGTTTTAAATCAATATCCATATATATATATATATATATATATATTATATTTTATTTTAAGAAAAATTATTCATATTATATTTTTTTAATATTTCTACATAGTCTTTTCTATCAATATCATTTCTTAATTTATATTTTTGTTCTTGTAATTTGGAC
>Ga0206682_10003650_pt1 | contig 12970 bp, 13 predicted proteins | sample M240m12015metaG_FD_155444 | JGI IMG/M metagenome (GOLD analysis project Ga0206682, IMG submission 155444) | Ammonia-oxidizing marine archaeal communities from Monterey Bay, California, United States - M2 40m 12015 | ecosystem: Environmental > Aquatic > Marine > Intertidal zone | place: USA... | reverse complement strand
CAACAGCTTGAGATGCGATGCCTATACGACCTCCTCCAAGAGTCTTCATTGCAATTTTAAATCCGTCTCCAATGCTTCCCAATAAATTCTCTTCAGGAACTTTGCAATTTTCAAAGTATAATTCACAAGTATCAGAAGCTCGCAGACCTAATTTATCTTCTTTTTTTCCTGTAGAAACCCCTTGAAATTGTTTGTCTATGATAAAGGCAGAAATCTCATTTGATCCAGAATTTTTACCGGTTAAACAAAACAATATTACAATATCAGATGTTTGACCATTTGTTACCCAGTTTTTAACTCCGTTAATAATAAATGAATTGCCTACTTTTTCAGCAGTCGTCCTCATATTGCTGGCGTCCGATCCCGATTGAGGTTCACTTAGTGAATATGCTCCTAATTTTATACCACGTGACAAATCTTTTAGATATTTATTTTTTTGAAAATCCGTACCCCAATCGTCCAGGACTTGACATACAAGCGAATTATTTACAGACATGATTGTTGATGTAGCTAATTCAACAGATGCAATTTCTTCAATTGCCAGAACAAAGCTGAGGGTATCCATTCCAGAACCACCCCACTTCTCAGGTACCATCATACCCATAAACCCTAATTCACCCATCTGTTTTATTTGTTCTTTGGGAAAAATGGACTTTTCATCTCTTTCAATGACTCCTGGCTCTAAAGAATTTTTCGCAAAATCACGAGCAGTTTTTTGCACCATGATTTGCTCTTCAGTTAATTTAAAATTAATCATATCTTTTCAACAATCATTGCAGATGCTTCTCCTCCTCCAATACACAAAGAGGCTAGACCAACATCAATATTCTGTTTATTCATTCCATTTAAAAGTGTAGTTAAAATTCTTGCTCCTGATGCACCAATTGGATGACCTAACGCGACCGCTCCACCATATATATTTACTTTTTCGATATCTAAATTAAAATCATCAATTACAGCCATCGGAACTACTGAAAAAGCTTCATTGATCTCCCACAAACCTATATCTTTTTTATCCATGGAGGACTTTTTCAATACTTTTTTTATAACTTCTGAAGGTGCTGTTGTAAACCACTTTGGATCGTGAGCATAAGAAGCATGTGAAATTATTTTTGCTAAGGGACTTAGGCCTAATTCATTTGCTCTTGCTTGACTCATAACTAATAACACAGAGGCTCCATCATTTAAAGTGGAAGCATTTGCGGCAGTAATAGTACCTTTGTTATCGAAGACTGGTTTTAGTTTATTAATTTTATCGAAGACAACTCTTTTAGGTTCCTCGTCTTCTGTTATTTCAATAATATTATTCTTCTTATCTTTTTTTATCATTGGAATTATTTCAGATTCAAAAAGGCCTTCCGATTGTGCTTTTAAAGATTTCTGATATGACATAGTTGCATAATTATCTTGTTCCAACCTGGTATACTTTCGTTCAGAGACTAATAGCTCAGCGCAGTTACCCATGTGAATATTATTGTAGGCATCCCATAAACCATCATGTATCACACTATCAACTACTTTCCCATGTCCTAATTTTAATCCAACTCGAGCTTTAGTTAACAAATAAGGAGAATTCGACATACTTTCCATTCCTCCTGCTAAGATAGCACTAGCATCATCGCACCTCAATGCTTGGTCTGCAAGCATTATAGCTTTTAAACCAGATCCACACATTTTATTTATAGTCAAGGCTTCTATTTTTTTATCGCATCCAGCCAGAATAGCTGCTTGCCGAGCAGGTGCTTGACCAAGACCCGCTGTCAACACATTACCTAAAATAACTTCATCTATTAGATCACTTTTAAGACCCAATTCTATTATAATTCCTTTAATTAGAGTTGCTGCTAAATTGGGTGAGGAGAATTTAGATAGTTGCCCTTGGAAAGACCCTATTGGTGTTCGTTTAGCTGCAACAATTACTGATTCTTTCGCCATTTTATTCCTTAAAATAAGTTCTCAGTTAGTTTATTAATTTAATAAATATTTATTAAAACTACTCATAATAAGAAATCCATTAAAATTACTTTTTAGACATTGATTCATCATATGCTTGGATAATTTTCATGACTAATGGGTGGCGCACAATATCGGACTCTTCCAACATTGCAAATCCTACACCGACGATATTCTTAAGAATACTAAGAGCTTGGATTAAGCCCGATTCTTGATTTTTTTTGAGGTCTATTTGAGTGATGTCTCCTGTAATAATAGCTCTTGATCCAACACCTAACCTGGTTAGAAACATTTTCATTTGCACTAGAGTAGCATTTTGCGCTTCATCTAAGATTATATAAGCATTTTCTAATGTTCTACCTCTCATATAAGCCAAAGGAGCAACCTCAATTACTTTATTTTCAATCAAATTTTCAAGATTTTTCTCAGTCAATAAATACCTAAGCGAATCATAAAGAGGGTTTAAATAAGGGTCAATCTTCTCTTTTAAATCCCCAGGTAAAAAACCAAGACTTTCTCCGGCCTCTACTGCGGGCCTACACAAAATAATTTTTTCAATTTGTTTTTTTTTCAATGCACTTACTGCTAATGCAACAGCTAAGAAAGTTTTACCTGTTCCCGCAGGCCCTACACTGAAAACGATATCATTTTTTTTTAAAATATCTATATAGTTATCCTGACCAATAGTTTTTGTTTTCACCTTACCATTTTTGCCATTGTAAATAATATCATTAGAAAGATTACTTTTTTTAGGTGAGTCAGCTTGAGAAAGTGTTAAAATTTTCTTTACATCATTTAAAGAAAGACTGCCAGAATTAACAAGGGAGTCAACCATTTGATCTAAAACACTAGAAGAGATTAAAACATTGCTCTTCTTTCCTCTAATTTTCACAATATTTTCTCTTGAAAAAATTGAAACTGAAAGCGACTCTTCAATTAGTTTTAAATGCTTATCACCCGCCCCAAATAAATCTACAAAACTTAATTTTTTAAGCGTAATCAACTTTTCCATTATAGTAATTTCCATTTAATTTATAGCTAATAATTTAAGGCTTAATACCATCTCTTATTATATACAAAAAACAGCTTTCACTTTGGGGATATTATTTTTCTTCAGTTGCTACAATCCATACGTTAACCAAAATGCTAGCGAAAAAAATATTGATTTTTTAATTGATAAAGGAAGACTTAGTTGGGAAAAAAGAACTAGTAGCGGATCATTAGAAAATGCCAATCATTTTATAACCCTTGCAACAGAAAAACGACCTAATGACTTTAATCTATCAATTCTCCATAGTAAAATTAAATTCAATCTCGCAAAGTATATTGAAAATGAACCGGAAATTAAAAAGCAGCTTTTTTTAGAAGGAGCAGAAATCTCAAAAAATGCAATTTTCAACCACCCTAGCTTTAATTCAATTTTAATAGAGTCAAAAGAATATAGCTCCTCAGAATTAATTTTTGCAATCAACAAAGCTCCTAAAATACTTGTCCCTGGTCTTTTTTGGTGGGCTGAAAATTTAGCACATCATTTAAATGGAAAATCTGTTTTAGAAAGATTAAATCACAGAGAGTTACTAGAAGTATTAATGCATAGAGTAATTTCATTAGACCCTGGCTTTAACTATAGTGGTCCTTATCGTTTTTTTGGATCTTTGTATACAAGAATCCCAGGAGTTGAGCTGACTCAATCCGAAACATATTTCAAACAAGCAATTAACTCAAATTCTGACTACTTAGGAAATCTTGTTTCAATGGCTGAATATTTCCATCAGAAAAAAGGAAACCGAGAACAATTTAATAAAATTCTACTTGAAGTTTCAAAAACCGATATAGACCAGTTTCCTGAAATAATGAATCAAAATTATTTTTCCAAGAAGTATGCACTTGAACTTCTAGAAAAAGAATCTCTACTTTTTGAATAATAGAAAAACAACATCACATGGAAAAATTATATGAAGAAGATAATATTATTAATCATTATTAGTTTTACTTATTGCCAGACAAATGATCTTTTTCTTAAGGCTTCCTTAGCTTTAAAGTCTGGACACTATAATGATGCTTTGAAACATATATCAGATTCAAAGAAACAGAAAGTTATGAACCCAGAGATTTATAAAATTGAAGGACTAATTTATGAAGCTATAAATGATAGAGTAAATGCTATTATTGCATGGAAAAACTGTTTAAAATTTTCGAATGATAAAAAACTAAAAGAAGAGTGCAAAATCCATTTAAATAATCTTTCTATAGAGTAAAAGTGAACAAAATTCCCCTTACTTTCATTCTATTTTTTTATTTTTCTTGCTTCTACCAACCTGCAATTAATAAAAATTATAATTTTAAAAATGTCAACTCAATTGAAGTTCTACCAATTGATGACTTTAAAAATATAATTGGTTCCGGTAATATGATCGAAACCAGCTTAGATTATAATTTCTTAAAATATAATTTTGAATTAAGTGATAAAAAAAATAAAAAGTCTATTTTAATAGATAATTTTTCTGAACAGACTCTTTTACTTTCTTGTGTAATTACAAATTATACCGAATCAGAAAGTCTCATTATTCCTTACCGAGATGAAAATCGTGGATATACGGAAACAACAGTTAACCAATCTAGAGAAGAAGACGAAGAGAGTAATAAAAGACAGTTCTTAGCATCATCAACAACAAAAACTTATGCAGGTGATATAGTCCAAGGTAGTCGAATAGAATATTCTCAAAGTAGGATTAGCTTAATTTTTACTTTGAAAGATAAGGTTTCAGGGAAAATTGTTTGGTCAAAATCTTCATGGTATAATGGTTTAGACCTTCAGAAGACCATTAATATGTGCTTGAAAGAAAGCGTTAACGAAATTAAAAAGATTCTAAAATAATTTTAAATGATACGAATCAATCTTCTTTTTCTATATCGATGTTAAGTCCTAATTCTTTTAACTGATTTTCTCTTACAATATTTGGACTTTGATCCATCAGCGAAGCAGCTGATGTAGTTTTTGGAAAAGCAATCACGTCTCTGATATTATCGGTACCTGCTAAGAGCATGACTAGTCGATCAAAACCAAATGCTATTCCTCCATGTGGAGGAGCGCCAAAATTTAGCGCATCTACTAGAAAGCCAAACTTCTCTTCAATCTCATTTTTCTCTAAACCTAATAATGAAAATATTTTATTTTGTAATTCAGGCTTATGAATACGAATTGATCCTCCAGCAATTTCATAACCATTCATTACTAAATCATAGCCACGGCTCATTACTTTAGAAGGATGATCATCTAGAATATCAATATCAGATTCTTTGGGTGCTGTAAAGGGATGGTGCATTGCAATAAACCTTTGTTCCTCTTTATTATGATCAAACATAGGGAAATCCGTTATCCAAACTGGCTTAAACACTTCTTTTGAGGCAAGTCCTTCAATTCTAGCAATTTCAGTTCTTAAATGACCTAAAGTATTTAAGACCGTATTTTTTTTATCACCTACGAGTAATAGAAGATCATTGTTTTCAATGTTATATTCGTTGATAATTTTTTCTTGGAGATCTTTTGAAAGGAACTTTGAAATACCACCAATTAAAGCATCTGAATCACATTTCATCCAAGCCAATCCTTTTGCTTTATATTTTTTTACATAGTCAGTATACCTATCAATTTCCTTTCTAGAGTATTTTGCTCCTTCTTTAATAATCAAGCCTCGAACAGCTTCACACTTTTTAAAAGCTTCAAAATCAGAAAGGTCCATAAGGGTTTTAAAGTTGTTGATTCGCAACTCATATCTCAAGTCAGGTTTATCTGATCCATACTTTTCTAATGCCTCAGTATAAGTCAACTTGGGGAACGTTTCTTGCAAATCAATATTAGATACATTTTTAAAAATATGTTTGACCATTTTCTCAACGTTTAAAAAGATATCTTTTTCATCTACAAATGACATTTCAATATCTATTTGAGTAAACTCTGGCTGTCGGTCAGCTCTAAGGTCCTCATCCCGGAAACATTTAACTATCTGAAAATAGCGATCATAACCTGATATCATAAGTATTTGCTTATAGAGCTGAGGTGATTGAGGAAGAGCATAAAATTTCCCTTTTTGAATTCTACTTGGAACCAAATAATCCCTTGCACCCTCAGGTGTTGATTTCATTAATATAGGAGTTTCTACCTCGATAAAATTATTTTCAGATAAAAAAGTTCTAGTCTCTTGATAGGCTTTATGTCTCAAGATAATATTTTTCTGAAGTTCATCCATTCTTAATTCTAAATATCTGTATTTTAATCGAAGGTTTTCATCTGAGCTCCCCCTATCTGATAGAATAAATGGAAGAGGTTTAGATTTATTAAGTATTTCAAATTTTTTAATTAGAATTTCAATTTTACCAGTTTTTAATTTATCATTTACGGCTGAGTCACCTCGCTCTCTAACAATCCCACTTATAGATAAAACATCTTCCATGGATAATTTTTTTATAGATTCAAAATTAGAATTTATCTCTGTTGAATCAAAAACTAGCTGGACCAACCCAAACCGATCTCTTAGGTCAACAAAAACAATTTGTCCATGGAGTCTTATAGTATTAACCCATCCGTTCAAGAAAACTTCCTTACCTAAATCCTTTGATCTTACATCACCGCATTTGTGTGTGCTTTTATACATTTTATATCCAGTTTATGATAAAAAAAAACCGCCCAAAACTACGTGCGGTTTTCTTTATTTCTTTCAATTATAAAATTTATCGCTTTGAGACCTTTAGTCTGTTCATGGCTCTGAATAATGACGCTTCTATCCTTTGTTCATCATGATCAGAGTTTTGCTTTAATTTTCTTTTTTTAGCCCGTTCAATTGCATCAGAGGCCCGCTTTGAATCTATTTCAGAAGACGATTCAATAGACTCTACTAAAAGTTTTATCTTATCAGAAATAATTTCAGCAAAACCACCACCAATTGAGTAATATTCACTTTTGCCGCCCTTGGTAACTTTCACTTCTCCTACGGATAATGCAAAAATACCTTCCTGGTGACTTGGAAGTATACCAAATAAGCCATCTAACCCAGGACATCTCACGTAGGAGATATTATCTAGTTTTAAACTTCTAACAGGCGTAACAATATTTAAACTGAAATCATTCATTAAGCTGCAGATTTCTTATGCTTTTCAATAGCTTCATCAATAGTACCAACATAGGAGAAAGAGTTTTCGCTTAATTCATCCACTTCACCAGCTAAGATTGCTTCGAATCCAGAAACTGTATCTTCCATACTAACATATCTACCCGGAGTTCCAGTGAACTGCTCCGCAACAAAGAATGGCTGGGACATGAATTTTTGAATTTTTCTAGCTCGAGCCACTGTAAGCTTATCGTCGTCTGAAAGCTCATCCATTCCTAATATTGCAATAATATCCTGCAAATCTTTATACTGTTGAAGGACAAATTGAACATCTCTTGCAACTTTATAATGCCTTTTACCAATAATTCTAGGATCCAATATTCTTGAGGAAGAAGCGAGGGGATCGACAGCAGGATAAATACCGAGCTCAGCAATTTTTCTTTCTAAAACACTTATTGCATCAAGATGAGCAAATGCAGTTGCTGGAGCTGGATCAGTGAGGTCATCTGCAGGAACATACACAGCCTGAACTGATGTAATAGAACCTTTTTTTGTTGAAGTAATTCTTTCTTGAAGATCTCCCATTTCAGTGGAAAGAGTAGGCTGATAACCTACAGCTGAAGGCATCCTTCCTAATAATGCTGATACTTCAGAACCGGCTTGTGTAAATCGAAATATATTATCAACAAATAAAAGAACATCACGCCCTTCATCATCTCGAAAAAACTCAGCCATTGCCAAGCCGCTTAAAGCAACCCTTAACCTTGCTCCTGGTGGTTCATTCATTTGACCAAATACCATAGTCGTTTTATCGATAACACCCGATTCTGTCATTTCGTTGTACAAATCATTTCCTTCCCTTGTACGTTCACCAACACCTGCAAAAACGGAGTATCCACCATGTTCAGTCGCAATATTTCTAATTAGTTCTTGTATTAGTACAGTTTTTCCAACGCCAGCACCACCAAAAAGTCCAGTTTTTCCACCTTTTGTATACGGCTCCATTAGATCTACCACTTTAATACCTGTTACTAGTGCTTCAGTTGATGTTGCTAGCTCTTCATGCTTTGGTGCAGGTCTATGAATGGGGTTTCTTTTTTCTGTTTTACAATCACCTTTTTGGTCAATTGTATTTCCTAAAACATCAAATAATCGCCCCAGTGTCTTCTCTCCGACGGGAACTGAAATAGGTTCTCCTGAATCCAAAACGCTAGTACCTCTGACAAGACCATCTGTTGAGTCCATTGCCACTGTTCTTACAATTCCGTCACCTAAATGCTGAGCAACTTCAAGAACTAAAGTTCCTTCACTTCCGCGATCGACACTTAAAGCATTATAAATATCCGGAAGATGCCCACCTTCAAAGTTGACATCGACAACCGCTCCCATTACTTGTGATATTTTTCCATTTAATGACATAATATTTTTTCGTCCTTTTTTTATCCTAATGCTTCAGCTCCACCAACAATTTCTAGCATTTCAGTAGTAATTGCGGCTTGCCTTGCTTTATTGAACTCTAATGTTAGATCTTTAATCATATCTTCTGCATTTGTCGTTGCATTTTCCATAGAAAGCATTCTTGCAGCCTGCTCGCTTGCATATGATTCTAATAAATATTTCCACATTTGAATATTCAAATGCCTTGGTATTAAAGATTTTATTATCTCTCTTTTTGAAGGTTCATATAGTCTATCGCTTACTTCATTAGACGTTGTTTCATATTCAAGAGGCAGGAGCACCTCTGATTTGACTTTTTGCTGAGCAACATTAACAAAATAGTTATAGACTACATGTACTTCATCAACTTTTGAACTAGTAAAATGATCAATTATATCTCTTCCTATCATCATCGCAGAATCATATTCCATCTCAGACCAAAAATCAATATGACTATTTATGATATTGTAATTTCTATTTTTGAAGTGATCTCTGGCTTTTTTTCCAATGCAAAATAAATCTACATTTTCAGGACCGAAATCATCGATTTCTTTTTGAGCTATTTTAAGGACATTTGCATTGAACGCGCCAGCTAAACCACGATCAGCTGAAACAACAATGTAAGCTTTCTTTTTTATTTCCCTTACTTCTAATAATGGCAATAGACTCCTATCTACATCCGGAAGAAGATTTTTAATTACATCACTCAATGAATCACTATATGGGCGAGAAAGCTCCATCCGCTCTTGTGCTTTACGCATTTTTGCAGCAGCAACCATCTTCATAGCTTTCGTAACTTTTTGAATACTTTTGACCGATTTTATTCTGTCTCTAATATCCTTTAAATTTGCCATTATTTAGCTTTAAAACCTGTCTTAAAGTTAACGATTGCACCATTCAGCTTTTCCTCTAGTTCATCAGTAATCTTTCCTTTTTTAACAATTTCATCTAGCAGGTTGCTTGAGTTTGCGTCGAGGTATTCGAAAAGACCTGCCTCAAATGATGCGATTTTATTGATATTTAAATCATCTAAATGACCCTTCGAAGCAGCAAAAATTATTGCAACTTGCTTTTCAACACTCATCGGAACATATTGATTTTGTTTTAAAATTTCAACCATTCTCTCACCTCGTGTTAATTGAGCAAGAGTTGCTTTGTCTAAATCTGATCCAAATTTTGCAAAAGCCTCTAATTCTCTAAATTGCGCAAGATCTAATCTTAGCGTTCCAGCAACAGACTTCATGGCTTTAATTTGAGCATTTCCTCCAACTCTGGACACAGATAGACCAACATCAATAGCAGGACGAATCCCCGAGTTAAAAATATTTGTTTCAAGATAAATTTGACCATCAGTTATTGATATAACATTTGTCGGTATATATGCAGATACATCACCCTCTTGAGTTTCAATTATTGGTAAGGCTGTAAGTGAACCACCTCCAAGATCATCTGATAATTTTGAAGCCCTTTCTAATAAGCGACTGTGTAAATAGAAAACATCACCAGGGAAAGCCTCTCTGCCAGGAGGCCTGCGTAGAACAAGAGACATCTGTCTATAAGCAACCGCCTGTTTTGAAAGATCATCAAAAACAATAAGCGCATGTTTTCCATTATCTCTAAAATATTCTCCCATTGCACTACCGGAATAAGGAGAAATATACTGCATTGGAGCTGGATCGGATGCATTTGCGGCAACAACTGTTGTGTATTCCATCGCACCATTTTCTTCTAGCTCTTGTACCAAAGCAGCCACAGTGGATGCTTTTTGACCTATCGCAACATATATGCAATAAACTGGAGCATCAGTTTTGTGAGTGTAAGCTTGATTTATTATAGAATCTATTGCGACAGCAGTCTTCCCTGTTTGCCTATCTCCAATTATTAATTCTCTTTGCCCTCTTCCAATAGGGATCATACTATCAACAGCTTTAATACCTGTTTGAAGTGGCTCTGTTACAGGTTGCCTAGCCATAACACCTAAAGCTTTTCGTTCAATTGGTAAAGCGTCCTTTGAATTAATAGGACCTTTGCCATCTAATGGTTGTCCGAGTGGATTTACTACTCTTCCAAGCATCGCCTCCCCAACAGGGACCTCCACAACACGACCAGTTCTTTTTGCTATATCTCCCTCTTTAACTAACCTTGTTTCTCCAAAAAGAACAATACCTACATTATCCTCTTCTAGGTTGAGAGCCATTCCAAAAACATCATTTTGCAATTCAACTAGCTCTGAACTCATAACATTTTCAAGGCCAGAAACTCTTGCAACACCATCACCAACTTCTATAACTTCACCAACTTCCGAAACATCGATGGCACCATCAAATTTTTCTATTTGTTCACGAAGTAATTTTGTTAATTGATCAGTTTTAATTTCCATAATATCCTATTTATCAAATTTGTAAGAGCTTTGTGCGTAAGCCCTGTAATTGGTAATTTATTGATCCATCTAGAAATACATTTTCAACCCTAAGTTTTATACCACCAATTATCCTAGTATCTACTTCAACTTTTAAATTAATCTCTTCACCTAAGGCTGATTTTAGAGTTGAAGACAGTTTGGATATTTCATCTTTCATTAGTTCTTCAGCAACCGTTGCTTTTACATAAATGATATTGCGGTGATCTTTCACTAATTTTTCAAAAAAGGAGCTGAATTCATTTAAGGTTTTCACTGACTCAGGACCTGAAAGATGAGAGATTAATTCAAGTATAGATGAATTAAAGTCTTTTCCAAAAACTCTTGTTAAGACTTCAAATTTCTGCAAGCTTGATATTCTTTTTGCTTGAAGAAACAATCTAAACTGCGGTTCACTATTTACCGTTTTTTTTAGAAGGGTCAAGTCTGACAAAGTATTGCTCAAAGTACCATCTTCCTCTGAAAGCTTAAAAAGGGCTTTGGAGAAAATTAGAGCTGGTTTTTTAAGCTTCATGAGTTCTCAGATTATTAAGAGTTTCTTCAATTAAAGTTTCATTATCTGATTTAGATAAATTCTTTTTAATTAATTTCTCTGCTATTATCAAGGATAAGCCAACAACTTCTTTTCTAATTTCACTTATGGCTTTTTCCTTTTCTACTCGTATTTGTTGCTCGCTGGATTCCTTTAACTTTTTAATATCCAAATTTGCTTTTTCTAATAAATCTGATTTTACTTTTTCGGCCGTCATTTTCGCCTCAGAATGAATTTCTTGGGCTTCAATTCTTGCTTTTGAGATTATTTCCTCTGACTCAGAATTTATTTTTTCAAGCTCAAGCCTAGCTTTTTCAGCATTGTCCAAAGATTTATTAATTTGGTCTTCGCGTTCTTTAAGAGCTGATAAAAGTGGCTTCCAAGCGAACTTTGAGAGGACAAAACTAAGAAAAACAAACGTTAGGATAGTCCAAAAGAATAAACCTGGATCTAACTGCACTAAAGGATTAGGTGCTGGGGATCCACCATGTTCCTGAGTGGATCCATGGAGGTTATCACCACCGGGTATTCCTTTGAATTGTTTCATAATTATGTTTGTTACAAGATTAGCATTAAGAAAGTAAATACTTCAGCTAAAATAGCAACACCCTCTAGTAAGAATAGTGGCAAATTGATAGCCCCAGTGATTTTATCTGCAGCTTCTGGTTGACGAGCAATACTTTCAGCAGCAGCAGACGTAAATTTTCCAATCCCCATTCCTGCTCCAAGAACTATTAAGCCCATTCCAAGAGGTATAAGTAGTGTTGAATCCATTATTTTTTTCCTTTTTATTAGTTAATGATGTACATGAATTGCCATACCAATAAACACAGCAGTTAACAATGTAAATACATATGCTTGAACTAGTACAACGATAAGTTCTAGAGCTGAAATAGCTACAGCCATGGGGACAGCAACGGAAGCGACACCTACCCCTACAGCGGTACTAAATAACTCTCCAAAAATAGCCATTAAAGACAAAAGAGCAAGTAAGGCGACATGGCCACCAGTCATGTTTGCTGCTAAGCGCATTGTTAATGCAAACGGCTTGACAAAAAGACCCATTATTTCAATCGGTATTAATAAAAAATAAACCGGAATAGGTAAGCCATGTGGTACAAGATTTTTCCAATGCTGTAAAAAACCATGAGCGAGGGTTCCCGCTACCATAATAGAAAAAAACGTGACAGTAGCTAACGCTCCAGTTACGTTAAAATTACCAGTTGCAGTTACACCTCCATGAAGCATCCCATTTATCACATTTCCTGAATGAGTACCATGAGGGTCTGGTGGAATATTTAAGACCAAGCGGTTGAAAAGCCCTAAAACATCAAATATAGGAACCATACCTATACCGTTAGCATATAGTATGAAAAAAAAGAAAGTCATTAATATAGGAGCCCATGTCATCACCCACTTATCTCCAACGTTCGGCCTCACTATTGTATCTCTTATAAACTTAGAAATAGCTTCGATAGCATTTACCCATCCAGAAGGAACATTTTTCCCACTTGAGATGAA
>Ga0206682_10003646_pt1 | contig 12978 bp, 23 predicted proteins | sample M240m12015metaG_FD_155444 | JGI IMG/M metagenome (GOLD analysis project Ga0206682, IMG submission 155444) | Ammonia-oxidizing marine archaeal communities from Monterey Bay, California, United States - M2 40m 12015 | ecosystem: Environmental > Aquatic > Marine > Intertidal zone | place: USA... | reverse complement strand
TACCAAATTTCTTAGCAGTACCCAATAGGAAATATGCATTTCCTTGAGGACCTGTTAAATCGATTTCAATTCCGTTTGTTTGTTGTTTTTGCTTAATCATATATCACTTATTTACATAGTAAATATAGTGAAAATAAACCACAATTCCTAATAAAAAGTGTTAAAATTATGTTAAAATTTTATGAATGATAATATTCAAAAATAGGGCTGTCGTTATTCATTCCTTTATACTTCCATCCTTGCTCAAGAAGATTTAACTTCATAGCTGGAGAATTGTATTTTGGAGAAAATTCTTTTGTAATTTTTATTGGTTGTTTTTTATACATTATAATAAATCATTTGGTGTTCCTCTGTATATTCTATATGAATCCTCATCAAAATGTTGTGTAGATACCTCAAAAACGATTGAGTTATCTTCTAACGATATTAATTGATGTGGCTGTCCTCTTTCTATTAAAACAGAATCTCCCTCCTTAATGATTCTACTATCGTGTAATCCATCTTCAACATCAATCCAATTGAATTGAAAACTTCCTTGTTGAATATACCAAGTTTCTTTCTTTTTAAGATGATAATGCATTGAAAAGTTTGCCATCTTATTTTCAAAAACTAATAGTTTTCCACAATATTCTTCATCGTTGTGAATCCATAGTTCATATCCCCAATTCTTTTCTACTCTCTTAGGTGGTTTTACATCTATTGGTATAATCATAATTCGTATTTTTTATTTAAAAATAATATATCTTCTTCACAATGAGTCAAAGTCCATTCATTATAACATTCATTTACAATTTTGGAATTGATTGTATCTAATTTTCTAACATTAGGTCTAACTATTTGAGGATATATTTTTTTCTTTTCAACAGTTAAGTTATTATCTAAAATAGAATTCGCTAAATTTCTATGTGTTAATGGTTTGGTTTCATCAAAATAGTTAATTACTTTTTCTATATTTTGAAAACTTCCCATTAAAAACATATCGTGTATAAATGAATGACCCTCATCATTACTTATCTCACAATGAGCAAATAGTTTGTTATCAGATTCATTATTAAAAAAATCAATCCAATTATCACATTCTATCCACAAATCTGGTCTCATTAAAATAACATTATCATATTTTATATTAGAATTTTTAATTAATTCTAAACATTTTTTCCAATGATATTTTAACTTTATATTTAATTCTTTATTTCTTAACTCATCAACATCTGAAAATATACTTTCATCAGTTAAATAAACATTAGCATTAGGAATATACTTTTGTATAGTTTCTTTTGTAATGTTTTCTAGTAAATCAATATTTAATTTTTTATTATATTGATGTGAAGTTTTCCATGTTGAAAAATAAAAATCACAATCAACTATATTTTTAAAAGTCCAAGAGTTTTGAGCCAATTCAAATTGTCTAAGTTCACTATGAACTAATATTGCATATTTTTTATTCGTAATCATAATCGAAACTACTATTCATTTTATCAACTTCTTGATACAATGCATCGAGTGATTCAATTATATTCTGAACCTCATCCCACTCTTTTTCTTCAACTGCATCTTCAAGTTGTCCAATAATTCTAAGAATTTCTTCTGATATGTCCATATATTATAATGTTTGTTTATATGGAATTAAATATAAAGAAATTACAAAAACCGAAATTATATGTTAAAAGATATTATCTTTTTCCCTGTCCTCTATACTTCTTCTTGTAATTCTTTGCTTGTTTACTATTAGAAGTTTTGGATTTAGCGTGGACTCCTGGTCTTTTTTTCTTTGCAGACTTTAGAAGATTTCCTAATGTTAATGCCATTTAATTTATTTAATGAATTTTTTGTTTTTAAGTGCTCTTGCAGTTTGAATCCATTTCTTTCCGATTGGATTATACACTTTCTTTCTTACAAAAGCATTTACTGCTTTCTGTACTTGTTTTGCGATAGGTTTATAAACTGTGTTATCTACAATTCTAAAATTACCACCGAATAAGTTTTGGAACTTACCCAAGTTGTTCTGAACATCTTTCCAAGATTTTTCTAATCGGTCAGCATCTAAAACTCTTTCTCTATTTAAGTTTCGTTCTTGTGCTACTTCGAGTGAAGTGTTTACAAATACCATGTAAGTATCGTAACCTAATGATTCAGCGTATTTCTTATTCTTGTCAATCTTACCATACTGATGACCAGTTCCATCGATAATCATACCTAATCTACCAGCTTCATAAAATTTCTTTTGAAGTTGAGTTAATCGTTTTGCGTTATTTCTAATAGAATCATCATTATTAGAAATTTTATTCCAAAGTTCAGCATCTTCTTTTTCAATTTTTGCTAAATTCTTTGGGTCAATACCATTATCCTTTAATCCTTTTTCAAATGCTGAATCTGAATTAACTGATTTAAGACCAGTCATTGCAAAGGATTGTTTTAATCTTTTATCAATACCGAAAATTTCCATAGCAGTAAAGGATTTACCTGAACCAGGTCCTCCTGCCATGAAAACACATTTGAGTATTCCAGGGTCATCAACACCCTCGATAATCATTTGTTCTAATAAAGATTCTTTAATGTTCAATAGTTCTGATTCAATATCGTACATTGAATCGATTACTACCGCTTCGGTAATCAATGATTTTAAACTCATACTTCTCCTAATTATTTCTTTTTCTTAGTAGCTCTAGGTTTTCTACCTGCTCTTGGTTTTCCTTTTGCTGCTTTTACAACATCTTTAGATTGTTTACCAACCTCTTTGATTGCATCTGCAACATCACCAAGTTCTTCTTTTACTCTTTTAGCTCTTCTTTTTACAGTTTTAGCAACTTTTTTTACATCTTCTACTGCATCTTCGATTTCATCAGGAATAAAATCCCCATCTCTATCGTTGATTTTACCTTGTTTGTAGAATCCGAAATAATAAACTGCTGCTCCTATTGCAAGGATAGCTAAAATAATTAAAATTGTTTGCATAATTTTTTCTTTTTTAATTAATTAATTGATTTTGTGATATATTACATCACTACTATAAATATAGTACTTTTAAATAAACATCTGTATATCATCATTGTTCTCATAATCATTGTCACATTCTTTTATAATTCCTGAACTAGGGAATAAATGTCCAATCATTAATAATAATGATAATAAAGTGTTTCTAGTGTATCTTCTTATTTTACTCTTCACCGTATAAACTCCATCTTTTTGTTGGTTCTGGTTCTATCACCACTTCTTCGGTATCAACAACATATACAAATCCTTCTTTAGCATCCATATAAAATTGTGTTTTACCTGTATCTTGATAAATAAATTCAAGTACATCAGTTAAAGAATCCAACATTACGGTGGAATTGGAAAGAGGAGTCCACCTATCACCAGGTGGTACTCTCTTTGCAACTTTTGTTTTAACTTCTTCTTTTTGTATTTGAGGTTCTTTACTCATTACTCGATTACTCTTAGTATTCTACTTTCTTTTGCTCCACTTACTTTGTAGTCAATCTGAACTCCACTATCTTCAAAATCCTTTACAGTTCTTGCTTCAGCTTCTGTTACTGATTGTGCATCTACTAAGTAGATTTCTTTTGCTTTCTTGTCTTTACCATTTTTAAGTGTGGCAACAACCACTTCTACTGTTACTTCGAAAAATTTACTCATAATTTATTTATTTATATTAATATATATGTATTTGTTTTACAAATATACAAAAAATTTATTTAATTTCCTAATTTTTTTTGATTTTTTTATAATAATTCTCTAAGTTTGTCTATATCATCATCAGTTCCATCACTAAGCATATTACCATTTTCTTTAATCCATCTTATAAATGATGAATTATATTTCTTATCTCTCCTTATGATTCTATCACTAAAGTAATGTTCTATCGGATTTATTTTATCAGATAATCCTAACTTTTTTAATATAATTTTTGCTAATATATAATATCCTTGATGATTTGGATGACCAGGTGCATCATTAACATACCCATTTGTTCTAAAGTTGTTTCTATGACCATCGTAAAGATTTGTAGTAAGATATTTAGTATCAATAAATTTTAAATTACTACTTTTATCTAGTGTGTCTGAATCAAATTCCATATAAGGAATAAAACAATAGTTAATAGAATGTTCTTTTAATAAATCCTGTAATATTAAAATATATTGCAAACTTTGTTCTGTTGCAAATGGGTCAAACTTTACCCCCATTTCTGAATTATCAAATGGATTTACTTTTAATAAAGAACCATCTGGATTAGAATGAATTCTTCTATTAACACCTGAAAATTGTATTATAACAAAATCTAATTTAACACTATTGATTATTGAATCTTTTATTACATTATAGGATTCAAAAAATATTAAATCATTTGATTTACCATGTTCTGCGTTCTTAAGAAGATAATTTGTATCAGTATCTAAATCTTTAAAATTAAAATTTTTAAACTTATTATAATGTCCTTCTTGTACTTTAATGGTTTTATAATTTTGAAGTACCTCGTTTGCCAGTATATCAATGTAAACATTATCATAGTTTTGTTTTACATCTGCTGTATGAGAACAACCATTTGAATATATTATCATTTCCAATTTTGATTAAAAAATTCGTAATTCTTTTTTACTGATTCATCCGAACCTTCTTTTTCAATTGTTTCTTTTTCGGTTGTATATATCGCATCAACAGGACATTCTGGTAAACAAGCACCACAATCTATACATTCCGCGGGATTTATGTAAAGTTGCTTTCCTTTGAGTTCTTCTTTACTCATTCCATCAACTTCCATACCCCTACCATCTATATCAATTGGGCCATGAATACAATCAACAGGACAAACTGTAACACATATAGTATCACAGACACCATCGCAAGCTTTTCCAATTATATAACTCATTTAGTATTCGTATTCTTTTCGTGGGCCTGATAAGTTTCCATTTATAAGAAAAGAGCAGTTGAAACATAACATTTTTAAATTTTCGTATTTATGATTTTTTCTATCACCATCTTCAAAATCTAATATTAATGGAACTTTACTATCTGTTATTCTTTTTTCTTCGAATCCACATTCATTACATTTCTCTAACATATACCCATTGTTAAGTAATCTCTGTTTTAATTTCCATACAGGATAATCAGGATACTTTCCTTTAAGAATATCATCTAAGGAATACTTTCCTCTTTTAATGTTATAACCTTTACGAATACCAGTACCATCAGGATTCTTTAAATCCTCAAAGATACCATATTTTCTTGCGTACTTTTTGTAAGTGTTGTAAGATACACCAAGTAACCTAGCAGCTTCCATTGCAGAACGAGCCTTTTCTTGTGCATCTTTTATTTCAGATTCCATCAGAGGTTTAGAACCCAATCCTCTTTTCATTCTCCTATTTTTACCAGCTAAAGAAAGGTCTTTCGTTGGGTCAAAATTAGGAAATATCTTTTCATCTTTATTTTCCATACTAATGTGTTTATATATAAGTATAGTATATTAAAACTTTTTGATACACTTTCCTTTACTTTTTAATCTTTTCCCAAAATCTTTCAAAACTAAAGTATCCAATTGATTTTAAAATTGTATCAATTCCACCTACTGCTAATCCAAATTTCCAACTACCACTTATTAACCAACCTGAGAAGATTGTTATTGAAGTTGCTATTACTCTCCATATAAGAGTTTTTACTATTGTTTCTTTATAACTTGACATAATAATTATAAAATTTGTTTTTGTTTATTGATACCAAAATGTAAACTCCAACGAGTTCCTTTTTTTAATTTTGTTATTTCATGTGAATCGGTAACTTTATGTGTAAGTAATTTTCCTTTCTCAAATACAATAGGTATATTTTTTACAACAAACTGACCTCCTTCAAAATCAGATTTATCTGATAGTTCAATTCCTCCACTCAAATATCTATTATCATCTTGCTTTGGTCTATCTATATGTTTTTCAAAATAATCTCCTTTGTTATATTTTAAAACAATAATCCAAATACTTAAATAATGATTATTACCTAAGTTACATTTTACAATATCTTCAATATCATTCCACAACCATTGGTATTTATCTATAATTGGTGAATTCTCATGGATTATAAATCTTTTATAAGACCTTCCTTTTATTACAAAGGTTTCCATAGTTTCTTCCTCACTAAAAACTTTTATAATATTATTGCAATAATCTTCTGTAAGTTTACAACTTTCCATCTTTTTTCATTTGATTACGAATAGATGTTGCTGAAATATCCCCAATCTCTTTTGGTGGTACGTGCTCTATGATATCATATCCTACTCCTCTACCATAGTTGATAGATTCGATATCAGGTATAATGGTAGGTAATACTTTACCTGCTTCAATGAGTTCTTTTAACTCACCTTCTTTTACCATTTCTAAAATTTGTTCTGCAGTCCAAGGATTCTTTTCATCTGGTTCTACATCTCTGATACCCAACCATACATTATATCCTTGTTTTAATCTTTCATTAATTAACCAAAGGTGTCCTTTATGTAGTGGTTGCCATCTCCCTGCAAAGAATGAATACTTTACTTCTGATGATGAACTTTCTTTATCTGCTTTTGCTTTTATATTTGCCATTATATTAAACTTTTTTGTATAGGGTCAATTAAATGATTAAAATTATGAGTTACATTATTTACATTTTTTAATCTATCCAATTCTTTTAAGAAATCATTATGAAGTTTATTGTAACTATTTGAAACATCTTTTATTTCATATTGTTCTTCACTATAAGTACCCCAATTAGTAATATGATTAAAGAAAATATTGTAACTTTTTTTATTTTTCCAATTTAAATTATTAATTAATTGAGAAAAGTCATACATTTCTTTATAGTTTGAATCTTGTACTACAAATGAGAATATGTAAGAATTAATAGTTGGGATATTAATTATAAAATCTAATTGTTTTAAAAGAGTCTCCCATTTACCACCAATTCGTGTTTTATTTTCATAAGTATCTTGTGTAGCTGCATCTATTGATATTTCACATGATTTTACAAATGGATGTACTGATTTCATTCTTTCCCATAATTGTTCTGTCCAAAGAATACCATTTGTGTGAATATGTATTCTTTTCATTTTTGGATATCTTTTTGGGTCAAATTCAATTAAAAATTGTCTGAATGATTTAGAAAAAAATGGGTCTGCAGAACCACTCAAGTATAATCTTTTTATAGTTGGTGATATTTCTTCGTTTACTTGTCTTAGTTTTTCATCTACACTATTTCTATCTTTACCTAAATAATTTATTAACTCACTTCTACAAGAAGGACATTGTAAATTACAACTTCTGTCAAAACAAAAGTTAACCATATTGATATTAGATATTGGATTATATCTTTGTAAACTTTCTTTTGTTTTAAGAACAAATCTATTATCTATAAACTTATTTTGTTTTAATCCTGATAGATGAGGACACTGATTTTCATCACAGAATTTATAAGAACCATCTAAAATTGATTTTCTTATTTCTTGAGATTTTTCAGAATTAAAGTTTTGATTGATATTATCTGTTTCGTAAATATCCTCTTTCAACCAACCAGGACAACATAGAAATTGTTTATCATCAAACACCTCTGTGTATCCAAATGGAGTAGCACAAATATATTTAGATTTATCTATCAAATCTTGTTTGTTTTAGTAAGATAATTTATAATCTTAGAAAAGGATTTTAAAGGATTGTCTTTTGTTGTATCAACATCCATAAATTCAGTTTCAGGTGCTTCATAATTCTTACTATGAAAGTGGTCTCTTTCACGAGGGTCTGAACAATGTACATAAAACTCTTGAAAGTTATCCAAACCTATCTTTTGTTTGAACTCTTCTCGTAACCATCTTGGAGGTGCTACAAGAGAAACAACTACATCACAACCATTCTTATGATTGTACTCTGTAATCATTTGTGCATTACGAATATTGATTTCTCTACCCTTTGGGGTATAATCTTTATTAACAGTTAGTTCTCTTAAATCATCTCCATCTAAATGAAAGACTGTTCTTCTCCAATTTCTCTTTTCTGTTTTAAGAAATTCAATTAATTTTTTACCCAAAACAGTTTTACCAGAGCCTGGTTGACCTGTAAACCAATATACCATAACTTTTATTTAATTTTTTATTTACTTGAGTAAGCTTGTGTACCAAAGAATGCTGCAACTATTGCTGCAACTGAAACAAAATATGTTGCTGCCATATCACCAAGTATTGTTGATGCCTGTTCAACACCACTTACTGAAGCGATTACAACTGCAAATGGATATAATAACATACCAATTAAGGCAAACCATGCCATTCTACGTTGTGCATCTCGCATAGCATCTTTATCTTCAAGTTCTTTTCTCTTGAATTCAAGATACATATCGTGTTCTTCTTTAGATACTTTACCATCACCGTTTGTATCTGCTGGATGACTAGTATTTGCTTTTTCTAATTCTTTATCAATCATTATATTACTCCTCCTTAAATGTGAGTTGTAACCTTTATTACTTATATATATAAAAATTTATGAAATTTCTTTCTTAAATCGTTCCCAATCAAATGCAGAGCCAGGGTCTACTTTTCCTTTTCCACTTCCTCTTACATGGTCTCCACTACAATCAGAATGTCTTACTACATTTTCTGCAGGGATATTATATTCTTTCATCCACCATTTTACTGTATCTACTGATGATTTAAATTGTTCTTCAGTATAAGTACCTTCTTGTTCTATTGCCTTTAAAAACGAACCATACGTTTGTTTACCAGGTACTAACAATTCAAATCCTAAATAATGTGAATTTAAATGTTGTAATCCATTCCATTCTGATTTACCAGCATGAGCTGCTTTACCTGGTGATGAAATCATCTTTTCATATTTACCATCTGGATGTATAAATCCATGTACTGATAATTTTAATGCTTTTAGAAATTCGTGAGCTGTTATCCATTCACCTTCCCATTGAAGATATTCTCCCATAGAGTGAACTACTATTCCTTTAGGTACTATTGCCATAATCTATTCTCCTATTTTATTATATATTTCTATTTCTTTATTAATTAAATTTATTATTTCAAAATTTTCTTTTATTGAATAAACTGATTTAATATCTATTACATCAAATTTATTATATATTTTTTCAAAGTGTTCTTTTATTGTTTTAACATCTCTATTCAAGATATACTCTAAAAACATACTATAAAACTCTTTTGGAGCTTTTTGAGAATATTTTCTTTTTATTTCTTCATTTTTTTCATCACTAAAATTAAAATTTAGATATGAAAGTAAATTATTCTTTTTTTCTATATCAACAATTTCACAATCAATATTTTTTTGTATTTCAAATATTAAATTTTGATTTGTAAATAAATGAGGATTAGTTCTAAACTCATTTTCAAACCAAGTTGTTTTATTGTTATATACATAAATATGTAAATTTAATATCTTTAATAACTCTTTGCTAGAAATACTATTATAAATAGTTCTTTCACCTATATTATTTTCAGGATTAGTTGGTTCAATTGTTAAATGTAAAAATTTAGATAATTCAGTAGGTTCATTATTTTTTTCATAATCTTTAATAAATTTTTGTAACCAAATTTGTGCCTTATCCTGTCTTATCAAATATGTAGCCTCTATAAGATTCCACAATCCACTTTTGATATGGGCTATAGGATTTCTATTTAAACAATAAATTTTTTTAGTTTCAGAATATATTTTAAGTTTATCTATAACATCTACTGAATTATAAAAAAGGATTTCTTTGATGGGATTGGTGTAATTATCAAATGTTCTTGAAGCTCTTTTAGAATGAGCTATAATTACCTTATCATCGTATATTAGAAGTTTACCTAATGGTATCAAGATTATTTATTTTATTCGATATGGTATATCGTGTGATTTCCAAAATGTGTTAAGTGTACTTCTTAAATCTTTAACTAACTTTGCTGATTTTCTTTTTGCTTCTGGTGTGTTCGTATCTAATCTTCCTTGTGGAATAATTCCTTGGATATAATTGTTAATAGGAAATTGACCTATTTCATTTACAACTGATTCTTTCTTTAACCTACTCTTTTCTTTTCTACCACGATTTTTAGATGCAGATTCAAAACCTACAATCTTACCACCTTTATGAGATGCATCTTTACCATCACCATTACCATAAGTACCTTTATCTCTATTGTACTTATTTAGTTCCGCTCTGTATTTCTTTGATTTCTTTGATGATTGAAATTTCTTATACTCATCTTTGTAATCTCTTTCAGCTTTCTCATCGATTGCTTTTATATCTTCTGGTGTTCCATCTAACTTAGAATCTTTATCTGCTATATAAGATAAGGTAAGTCTTGAAGCGTATTCTTTGAGTTTTTTAGATATTTCTTTTCTTAATCTACTACTTTTCCAGTCCTTGTAGTTCTTATCGGATTTTTTTTTTCCACTCTCCGCTACTTTTAATTTAGCCTTCACATGAAGTTGTTTATTGGAAAGATGATTTGTTTCTTGGTCCTCATCATCTTCTTCTACATCAGGTTGACCGTGGTTTTTTTTTTTAAAATTAGTACCACCACTATAATCTTTATTCTTACCTCTTAGTGCAGTATGGTAATCAGAAGTTCTACCACTCATCCAATTTTGTGGATGACCATCTTCGTTTACACCCTCATAAATAGATTTAAGATACTTAATGAAATCTTTATCATTACTCATCTTTTTAAATTCTTTATCCTTAAATACGTTCTTTACGAAATCTCTTACATCTTTAGAATCTTGTCTGATTTGGTCAATCATTGAAAACATACCTTCGTTTATTGATTCAAATAGTTCATCTCTTGTAAGTTTTCTACCGAATGCTTTTTCAAATGCTTTAATCATTTTTACTTCGGTACTAGCATTTCTTCCAAGTAGTTTTAAAACTCTTTTTAATTCATCTTCAGAAAAATTATAGTTTACTTTTGCTTCGTTTACTGATTCACCCATACTAATTGACATTTTTTTTGGTCTCTTATCTAGTATTTTTTGTAAATCTTTTGGATTATCTAAATCAAGCTTTAACTTATCAAAATCTCTTTTATCCTTAAAATGAAGTACAAGATTTTTACCTTTATCCTTTACATAAAATTTGATACTATTACCAGTAATTCTATAATGATTTAATTTTGCTTCGTTAATATTTTCTGATATAAATCTAAGTTTAGTTTTATTTCCTTTATGTCTTTTATCCATTGCACTTAGGTAATTTCTGAATAGTTTGAAGTTTTGTAAAATATCACCTCTATTACTATATTCTTCTTTACTACCATTCTTACCAGTAACGGCTTTTTGAGCATCTTCAATTTTATTATCTAATATTTTAATATAATCTGATAATGTCATATCTTTAGCCTCATTCAATCTATTCATTTTTTTATCAGTTACGAAATATGCTGTCATCTGTCCACCCATAGAACCACCTCTTTTGAGTTTGTCTATTTCTTTTTGAGCATCTTTGTATGATTTGAATTCTTTTGGTTTAGTAGATTGTTTCTTTTTTTTATCGTAATGCTTAACTAACGCTTTACCTTGTCCTCTACCTAAGTTACGAGTAATATAGTATTTACCTTCATCCATTGGCATATCCTTATTGTAGTCTACATTATCATATCCATCAAAATCTCGTAATCCACCTCTTTTCTTAGAAGTGTAATCATCGCCACCTAAATGGTCTTTACCCATTTTACCAGCATACTCTTTAAGTTTATTTAGGATTTCTTTTTTTAATCTTGACATATGGTATTTCCTTTACCTATATAAATATACGAAAATTAATATTAACTAATTCTTCACAGAACCTCTACTACCACCACTACTTCTATTAATCACAGGTGGTGAAGAACTTCTCGATGAACTTCTATTAATTACAGGTGGTGAAGAACTTCTTGATGGGGGTGTGTAAGTTCTACTTGGTCTACTATTATTGTTATTTCTGATAATATTATTGTTATTAGAATTGTTAGGTGGTCTATTATAATTTCTAACATTATTATTAGTATTATTATTATTTCTTATAATAATTTTATTAGGAACGTTGTTAGGATTTTCATAAACTCTAATATTATTATTATTTCTTTTAAGTTTGATAATTGCATTATCAATAACTTCATCTTTATTAATAATAAGTCTAGGTTTGTTTCTATTAACGATAATTCTATTTTCTATATTAGTTCTGTTACTATTAGTAATTACGTTGTTAGAACCTCTCCTACCAACTACATAAGCAGTATTTGTTCTGTCTCTGTTTTTCCAAGCATAATCATTCATTCTCTGTCTGTATCCCCAATCATTCCAAGGTGAACCATATCTGTTCCAACCATATCTGTTGAATCCATAGTATCCAAACGAACTACCATATCCATAGAATCCAAATCTATCCCAATGATTAAATCCTATATTGAAATATGAATTACTTGCCCAATTCCACCAATAGTTATGTGAATTCCAATAAAAATCAAATGGAGATGCAAATGGACTTCTGTACATTCTATTATTCCAATAGAAATCATAATTCCATCTTAGGTCTTGTTTCATTGCAAATTGAGCAAAATCCCATCGGAATTTATCATCTGTTCTGAACTTTCTTGCAAGTTCAAATTCATTTTCTACTACATCAACCTTTATCTCTGTACCATCTGGTCCATAAATTGGGTCATAATTTAATGTTGAAATTTGGTATGTTGTACCACAAGATGTAAGTAACAACACCCACAATATGTATATTAGGTGTCTCATATGTATAAATATAGAATTTTAATGTTTTATGTGTTGAACTCTCCAACGAACATTCTTACCTTTTAACATTTTTTTCGTTGCATCTACGTTCTTTTTGGAATCATCAGCAAAATATACATCATCATATCCTTCATTATCAATCTTATCTTCAATCCAATCAGCTTTATCTTTTGGATTGTTAGATGCTAATGCGGTTACATATATCTTACTCATATTAATACCGATATCTTTTAAGTATTGTCTTATCGGT
>Ga0206682_10003640_pt1 | contig 12995 bp, 21 predicted proteins | sample M240m12015metaG_FD_155444 | JGI IMG/M metagenome (GOLD analysis project Ga0206682, IMG submission 155444) | Ammonia-oxidizing marine archaeal communities from Monterey Bay, California, United States - M2 40m 12015 | ecosystem: Environmental > Aquatic > Marine > Intertidal zone | place: USA... | reverse complement strand
ATACTTCTTGACAAAAATCTTTATTTTTGAGATAATACTTTTTGAAAATTGAGGAGAAGCAAATGAAAGTTGACTTAGAAGATTATAGAGATTTTGTTTTGTCGGTAACGTCAGAAGAAAGTTTGAGACATACTAAGTTCATGGATCGCTTGGCTAGTCTATCTTGTAGAAGAATTGACGAACCTGAAGTAAACTGGCCTCAACTTCTTACCGCAGCTATCGGCCTGTCGGCCGAAACCGGCGAGTTCGCAGAGATCGTCAAAAAGTGTATATTTCAAGGAAAAGAGATGACCGAAGCCACACATTTCCACGCAGTTCGAGAACTAGGGGATATTATGTGGTACTGGATGCAAGCAGTTCATGCCCTAAATATGTCACCTGACGAAGTAATTCAAGAAAACATTCGAAAACTGGAATCAAGATACCCAGGCGGATTCGAGGCAGCTCGTTCCGAGAACCGAAAAGAGGGTGACATATAGTATACTTTCTATATTGGCCGTGGTCGGCTACGGTTGGGTTGTCTATTTCTGGATACGACATTTTGCTATACCTATGGCAAAGGAGATAACAGATATGGGTGATATAATTTGGTGGTGGAAATACCCCACAGTAGAAGAACAGAAATCCGTCCTTGAGGAGCAGCAAGATGAAATTAAAAGACAAACCGATGAAATCCTTAAAAGACTTCAAGATAAGTGATTACAATATTGAACCGCCTATTTACCATTCAGTAGAAAGGCCGGAACATTATAGTAGTGGACAAATTGAATGTATTGACGCAATGATCTCTGCTTTTGGAGAAGAAGCAGTAGAGGCCTATTGTAGAGTTAACGCTTTTAAATACGTCTGGAGAGCTGGAGAAAAAGGGGATGAAGAGACAGAAAAAGAAGATATTAGGAAAGCAATATGGTATCTTCGCATGAGTGTCGGAGAAGACCCCCGTGGCAGGTAGTCGTGGAGTAAAGAAACGATCACATGAAAAACTGACTGATGTAAATATCCAACACGTAATGGGACTGCTACACGCACCAAGTCCAATTACTAAAAAAGAAGCGTGTTCTATATTAAACATTAGTTATAATACTACAAGACTCAAAACAATAATTGATGAGTATGTAGATAGAAAACAGTACCGTGACAAACGGAAATCTGAGAATAGAGGAAGACCTGCATCAAAGTTTGAGATAACAAATGCTATCGAATCTTTTTTGCATGGTAACAATATTTCAGACATAGCTAAAAGAATGTACCGTTCTCCTTCCTTTGTAAAAGGGATTATAGAAAGAACGGGAGTGCCGAGAAAGAGAAGTAAAGAAGAGAAAGGGGGAAGTTATTCTCCTTATTTTCTACCCGAAGAATGTGTTAGAGATACTTTTGATGTAGGTGAAATAGTTTGGAGTGCGGATTACGACCAAGCTGCTGAAGTTAGATTAGAAATGACTAACATGGATTATGAAGCAAAATATGCTTCAAAATGTTACCAGATATATGTATTTGAAAAACTAGAGTGGAATTCTGATATGTTAGTAAGTGGTTGGGTAGGAGAGCAAATGGTAGGTTTTACAGCCTATTCACAGGCGTATGATTTAGGCAGTCTGAAACACCTGGGGTCGTATGGAGTAGACGTAGCGAGATTACAGGGGTGAACAATGACAATGATAGAAATGCTGGCAGCATATGGGATATTCATAGTATCGGGAGCGATTACTATGATATTCATTATATACCTTCCAGCAGTACAAATAGTGAGGAGAGTAGAACCAAACCACCCACTGCTGTGGCCTTTCGCGACAGTTTTTGGTGGAGTAGGTATGTTTATACTTTTTTTATTGAGCGGGCCAATGATGCTTTTTGTCTTAGCTCGCAGGGACGCATTTTTAGAGAATTTTATAAAAGGACTATTAAATGACAGTTAGAAACAGCTTAATACAAGCATTACTTTCCAAGTATGAAGGCGATATGGCAGAAGCAAAAGCTAATATTGAAGTATATTTGGAAAATCCGGCAGGTATAGGAGACCATCCAGATGTTGTATCTGCTATAGATATGCAAGTAGCTAACTATGCTACTGCAAATGAAAAGTGGGATGTAGTATCTGATAAGTTCGGAGAAGTCTATGACGACTTCATGGAAGGCGAAGAAATATAATGGCTGCACAAGTAACAGAAGTTATAAATTGGGAAAAGGTGATGCAAGACCAAGCTGCAGAACAGAATAGACATCTTTATGAAGCATACGCTAAGATAGTGGCGCTTCAAGAAGAGAACGCTAAACTTAAAAATGAGTTAAAAAAACTAGGTTGGGGTGATTAATGAACTGTTCTCAGTGCAAATCAACAGAATACGAAGAGGCATCTGAAATAGTACAGTTCCTGTACAATAACAGACAAATTGCTGTAATCGTGCCTGTAATGACTTGCTGGGATTGCGGCCACAAGTGGACGGATGAGAGGGCCAAAGACATACAGTATAAGGCTATTTTAGAAGCAACTTAAAAATAGTTCTTGACATATATGTTGATTTTTGGCATAATATTTAAACATTTTCGGAGAAATAAAAATGGCTTGGGATGACGATAAGAAAGCACAAGCGGTTACTATGTATGAGGAGCAAGACCCGACTCCTGAGACTAGTATGGAGATCGTAAAAGATATAGCAGAAGAATTAGATGAAAGCCCAAATGGGGTTCGCATGATTCTTACTAAAGCAGGGGTATACGTTAAAAAGTCCCCTGCAACAAATGGCAATGGTGGCTCTACTGGCGGTTCTGGCCGAGTAAGCAAGGCCGCTATGCAAGAAGAGTTGATAGCAGCAATTTCAGACGCGGGCAAACTGTTGATAATGATATTATTGATAAGTTGTCTGGAAAAGCAGCACAATACCTTGCAGGAGTAATCACTGCCATAAATAACTAGCTGGTAAAGCTAGTTCGGCTTGGGGAGGTACGCCTCCCCCAAGTCTTTTTTCTACCCAGAAAAAACAACCTAGCACCTCGTCGATGTGGATTTCTAACTAGGAAATCCTCGTGACAAAAAATGAATTTATAGACGCAGTATCTCGACACGGAGATGCTATAATAACGTACAGAAGTACTAATTCCAAAAAACTAAAGTACAATGTCTGTACCTTAGACTTTTCCACACCCTATATACAAGGTAAGAAAAACAGAGCAAAAGAAACGGACAGCAATGTCTTACTTTTCTGTTGGGACACTGATTCCTATAGATTACTTCGCCCTGATAATATTACTAGTATAGTTCCTTTATCTAGTGTACTCCGCAACGGAGACAAAAGATGATAGATATATGGCAAGCTCCCGAAGAATTTAGTCGTATAGTTCATGTTTCTGAAGATGGAGACTATCAAGTAAGATTGACAGTCAATACCTTTAGAGGCAAAGAATATCTTCATCTTAGAAAATACTATATGAGCTTTGAAGAAGAATGGCTTCCCACTAAAGACGGAATAGCCCTACCCCTAGATTTGGATAACTCTTATCAGTTGTTTACTGGTCTAGTGGAGATTCTGTCTTTGGCGGAAAGTCGTGATCGAGTACTTGAGCATTTTCAAGATGCTTTCACCGAAACTTATATTAGTTCTTGACAAATTCCCGATTTTTTGACATAATATATCTCAGAAATTAAGGAAAAGCATTGAGACTTAAATCACAAGTTATAGAGCTATTAGAGACTGCTAGTAAGGCTTATTATGAGGGTAGTCCCATAATGGAAGACGAACATTTTGATCGTTTAGCCGAAGAACATGATTGGGGAGAAGTCGGGTATAAGCATGATGGAGAAAGAACTCCTCATATGTTCCAGATGTATAGTTTACAAAAACATTACACGGATCAAGGTGCTAAACACCCTTTATTCACTTACGCCGACTCAATAATAACTACACCAAAGTTAGACGGAGCCTCTATATCTATACAGTACAAACAAGGACTTTTAGATAAAGTACTAACCCGAGGAGATGGAAAAGAGGGTATAGACATTACAGCTAAGTTTTTGTCCCGAGTATGTTTTCTAATTCCTAAATCAATTAATTATAGTGCGGAAGACATTCAAGTCACGGGAGAGGTTGTCTCTCCCAAAACAATACCCAATGCTCGTAACTACGCTGCAGGCGCATTAAACCTGAAGGATGTTACAGAGTTCCTCTCTCGTGATTTGACTTTTGTAGCCCATGGAGTTAGTCCTTATTTTCAAGATAGTTATACTAATGATATGCACAGATTACAAGGATTAGGATTTAGAACTATTCTAGATCGTGATTATAATGAGTTCCTTCAAGATGGTACTGTATGGAGAGTGGATGACAATAAAGATTTCACAGAGTTTGGACATACAGCACACCATCCTAGAGGAGCGTTCGCATTAAAGATAAGAAAGGAAGCAGTCATCACAACTCTGCTAGATGTAGAATGGCAAGTAGGAAAGTCTGGGGTAGTCTCCCCAGTTGCAATTCTAGAGCCTGTGCAGATAGATGATGCTACTATAAGTAGAGCAACATTACACAATATTGCTTATATTAATAGCTTAAATTTAGAAATAGGATGTGAGGTGAAAGTCATAAGGTCGGGTGATATAATTCCTAGAATTACAGGACGTGTGGAAAAATAAATCTTGACTTTTGTTGATTACTTTTGTTATAATATCCGCATACTTTGAGAAAAGAGCAAATGCAAAAACAAATTATTCCGCCAGAACTGTGCCCCAGTTGTGATTCAGAATTAGTATGGGAAACTGATGTCCTATACTGTAGGAACACTGACTGTAGTGCTAAAAATGCGAAGATTGTTGAGCACTTTGCCCGAACCCTAAAGATTAAAGGATTAGGGCCAAAAAGTATCGAAAAATTAGGATTAGAAAGTATTTCTGACATCTATTCAATGGATCGAAGTTTTATGGTTACAAGGCTTGGAAGTACGTTGGTAAGTGACAAACTGCTTCAACAGATACAAGAAAGTAAAAGAGCAGGTCTACAAGAACTGCTTCCAGCCTTTTCGATCCCTCTCTTTGGGCGAACCGCTAGCGATAAGCTGTGCAAAAAGATTTCAAGTGTTAATCAAATCAGCAGAGTCGCTTGTAGTAGTGCCGGTTTAGGCCCAAAAACAACTGAGAACTTACTCAGGTGGTATGAGACATACAAAACTTCGTACCATACCCTACCCTTTAGTTGGAAGGCAGTAGCAACTATAGAACCCTCTACGGAGGGGCCAGAAGTAGTTATTACAGGCAAACTTGTCTCTTTCAAAACTAAAGAAATTGCTAAATCCATACTGCAAAAGAATGGGTTTACAGTTAAAAATAATGTTACTAAAAGCACACAGTTTTTAGTAAATGAAAGCGGGATTCCTTCTGCTAAGACTAAGAAAGCAGAATCAGAAGGCATCTCAATAGTAACAAATCTAAACGATTTACTGGAGAAAAAATATGGCAGTACCTAAGTGGACTGAAGATCGTACCACAGAGTTGACCAACTTTGTAGGCGACGAAAGCCCGGTCTCTCAAGCAACCGTTGCACAAGCTGCAGAATCGCTTGAAACAAGCTCTCGTTCAGTATCCTCGAAACTACGAAAAATGGGCTATAATGTAGAACTTGCTTCTGCTACTAGCACCCGTACTTTCTCGGACGCTGAAGAGTCAACTCTACAAACTTTTGTAGAAGACAACTCAGGCACATATACTTATGCTGAAATCGCAGACACCTTTGCTGGTGGTAAGTATAGTGCTAAGTCAATCCAAGGAAAGATTCTTTCTATGGAATTGACAGATCATGTTAAGCCTGCTGAAAAGCCTATTAGTGTTAGGACTTACAGCGAAAATGAAGAAGAAACTTTCTTAAGTATGGTTTCTGATGGGGCTTATGTAGAAGATATAGCTGAAGCTCTGGATCGACAAGTTAATTCGATTCGCGGTAAAGCTTTATCCTTCCTGCGAACAGGCGAGATTGATGCCATTCCTGCACAAAGGGAAACTAAGTCTGCGTCAGCGGTTGATCCGCTCACGGAGCTTGGGGATATTTCTGATATGACCGTCGAGGAAATAGCAGAAGAAATCGGCAAAACCGAGCGTGGTGTCAAAACTATGCTTACCAGACGTGGCCTGATTGCATCAGACTACGATGGAGCAGCCAAGAAAGAAAAAGCTGCGGGCTAGTTCTTCTTAGCCGAAGTCAAGGTGGGTCTCTATACGACGCCCACCTTTTCTTGGCTTCGAAAAACGTAAGAATATAAGATGAATATTGCCTCAGCCCTACTCAGCTCAGTCATTAATGAACAGGATTTAGAAACCTGGGGTAACCTACAACTTCATTATTTACCTAAAGAATTTCACAGTATTTATCGAGCTATCTCTAAACACTTTGAGCTGGAAAATGCTCTTCCTACTTTCGATGACCTATTACTTAGCATCCCCAGTAGGGAAGTAAAAGAAAAAATAACCGCCTTAAAGTCTTTAGAGATAGAATCGGAACCCTACCTTCTTCTCGAGTATCTAAAAAATGAATATACTCAAGGAGAGTTATTAGATGAAATTGATAAGTATTTAGACAACTCTATAGCTATGTCTCGTGCAGAAGAGAATATAGAAGCAGTAGAAGAAATAGTATTAAACCTTAGAAATAAAGTAGACTTGGATGTAGAGTCTGTTAGTATGCAGAAAATATCTGTTCTAGCTACAGAAGAAGATATACAAAGTTATGTTTCACTAGGATTAAATGCAGAGTACGATCAAGGATTACGATTTACAAAGAACGATCTTATACTTCTTGGAGGTAGAAGAGGTGCAGGTAAGTCCTTTACCTGTACAAATATAGCGGTAAGTCAGTATCTAAATGATGCTAGTTCTTTATATTTCACTATAGAAATGACTAAAGAACAATTGTTTAGACGAATGGTTTCCACCGCTACTGGTATCCCATTGAAGAGAATCAATGATAGAATGATCTCTGATGTGGAATACGAAATACTTGCTAAATTTCAAGCAGGTAGGTTTGATGGGAGTGAAGAAACGTTGAATCGCTACTTAGAGACGAAAGACTTTGAGAAGTTCCAACAGGACGTTACTAAATTAGAACTACGAGAAACACAAATGGATATAGTATATGAGCCGTCACTTACTCTAGCAAAGATTAAATCGGAGATAGAGCATAAGATATCGGTATCAGACGTAAAAGTAGTAATCGTAGACTATCTAAACCAAGTAAAACGTTCTAGTATTCCTGGAAGGAATGGTCAGTACGACTGGACAGAGCAGATAGAAGTAAGTAAAGCTCTGAAACAGTATGCACAAGACTATGGAGTACTAATCTTCTCTCCTTACCAAACCGATGCAACCGGCGAAGCACGCTTCGCAAAAGGCATCCTTGATGCGGCTGATGCAGCCTTTGCGCTAGAAACATGGACGCCTCAAGATGCTTGTATAACATTCGATTGTAAGAAGATGCGAAACGGATCTATGGATAGTTTCACAAGCGAGATGGAATGGGATACATTAAAAATTGGTCCCAACTCAGCCTTGAGTCCTACCCAGAAAGCACAACTAAAAGAGGATATGGAGGATGAGTAGTTATAGACCTTTACCTTGTTACTTAACGATTGCAGAATCTAAAATCGAAGGACTTGGTTTATATACAAAGGAGAAAATACAGGCGGCTGAGTACGTTGGAATTACGCATATTTACTATAGAGAAGACTGGGTGAGAACTCCTTTAGGAGGTTTTATAAATCATTCAGCAAACCCAAACGCAGTAATCATTATGTGTGATACAAGACATGAAAGAAAACTCTATACGATTCGTCCTATAGAGACGGGGGAAGAAATTAGTATTTATTATACTTTATATTATCCCTACCATAAGGAACACGAATGAATGAAAATATCATTAGAGCCATGATGGAAGGCAAGGTAAAATTGCAGTACACTAGTCTTGTCTCTGGAAAAGAAAAAGAAATTATTGGAACTTTAAAAGGAAGCCATATGATAAATCAAAATAAAGAAAATCCAACTATAGTTTTTTGGGACGTAGATAATAAAAAGTATGAAGACATAAGGTCTGATACTATAACGGGATGGTATAGAATGGAGGTACCGGAATGACGGAAGGAAAAGCATGGATATTCTTTTTTGGAATGGCTCTAGTATTATTTATTTTAGATAGTTGTGTAGGCATATGAGCTATGATTTTTGGATAGGTTGTAGCGTAGTATTCAGTATTGTAGTTACTATACTTCTAGTAACCTTTGAGGAACTTAGGCTTCGTGAGTCAGGTCTTAGTGGGGTAAGCCCCGAAAAAAAGGGAAAATAAAAATGAAAACATACTTAATGGAAATAATAACTGGAGACGGAGTAACTACTATATATCATGGACATACTCCATATAGTAATCTGGCACATAAATGGGCTAGAGATTATACACAAGAAGGGGGTAGTAGGATAATAGGAGTATCAACCACCTATGTTAATAATCGAATAAGTAAAGCAGCAAGAATTACAGAGCTAGAAGAGTATAAACATGAAATTAAATCTTGACATTTATTTTAAAATTTGAGATAATATAACAATGGATGTAATAGAACTTTTAAATAAACAACAATTAGTTTATACTGTATCTGGTCAAGACTTCCAGATTAAGTGTTTAAATCCAGATCATGATGACCGTAATCCTTCATTAAGAGTGGACAAGGTTACAGGAGTCATGCACTGTTTTAGTTGCGGATTTAGAGGTAATGTATTTACTCATTTCGGGGCAGCTCCAAGTGCTAAAGAAGTACGCTTGCATAAAGTAAGAGCAAAAGTAAACGCTATACGATCTGAGAATGTAGGATTAAAAATACCTGAGAAGTCTACTAGATATGTAGGATCTTTTCGAGGTATTAGTGCTGATACATTAGCCCAATTCGAGGCATTTACTCATTTTGAGAAAGAGTATGCTAGTAGATTAGTATTTCCTATACGAGACATCACAGGAAAGGTAAGAGTATTCTTAGGTCGAGCAATGGATAATACTATTGACCCCAAGTATATGATTCACCCTCGTGGCAGTAAAATGCCTTTGTTCCCTTCAGTACCAGATATACGAGAAGGAACAATAATATTAGTAGAAGGCATCTTTGATGCTCTTAATCTTATAGATAAGGGACTCACAAATGTCGTTTGCTGTTTTGGTACAAATAACATGGATATCTATAAAGTATCTTTGTTAAAAATACTAGGAGTAAAAGGAATACACATATTTTTTGATGGGGATTTAGCTGGTGAACAGGCTGCAGAAAAAGTAGCAGATTTATGTAATGAGGCAGGTCTGCAATCAGATGTAATCCCTATAGCAAAAGGAACAGACCCTGGAGATTTAACTCCAGAAAGAATTAATGATTTAAAGGAATTTTTATATGGCTAATGTTGCATTAGTAGAGAAAGTACCAAGTAAAACTGACTTTGTGAGGCATTTTGAAAATGAGTTTCAATTCGATAGATTTTCACTGTGCTCGGATACGACTAAAAAGAAGATATTAAAGAGAGATGTAGATATTGAAATCAGTATAGATGATTACGAGTTCATAATCTTAGTTGGATCAGAAGCATTACAGCATTTTACAAAAGAACGTTCTATAACAGAGCATTGTGGACGACTAATAAATGATAAGTTCATACCTGTGATAAATCCAGGTATGTTAGCATTTAAACCCGAAGCCCGAGAGACTTGGGATGATGCTTTGAATAAGTTAAAGAAGTATATTTCTGGTGAGCTTACTAGTACTAAGATTGATGAGTCTAAGTTCTATGGTATTGTGGAAACACAAGAAGCAATAGAGTGGTTAAAGGCCGCTAAAGCCAGTAATAGTACTAAAATTGCAGTTGATACTGAGACAACAGGATTATATCCCCGTGATGGGTATATTCTCGGTATTTCTATGTGCGTAGATCCTGAGACCGCTGTTTACATTAATTCTGATTGTGTTGATGATGAAGTTGTTGATTTAATGCAGTCTATATTCAATGAGAAACAGGTAATAATGCATAACGCTAAGTTTGACTTGGCTATGTTAGAGTATCATTTCAATTTTGAGTTCCCAACTATAGATGACACGATGTTAATGTCTTATATGCTAAATGAGGTACCAGGGAATCACGGATTGAAAGGATTGGCTATCAAACATACTCCATATGGAGACTATGAAAAGCCAATGTATGAATTTATGGACGACTACTGTCGTAGAAACGGACTACTCAAGGGAGATTTTACTTGGGATATGATTCCGTTTGATTTAATACAAGTATATGCCGCAATGGATGCGTGTGTTACTTATAGGATCTATGAAGTCTTTGAAACAGAATTAAACAAAGACGTACAGATCCGTAGAGTTTATAAAAACTTATTAATTCCTGCAATGCGCTTTCTAAAAGACATACAGGAAACGGGTGTCCCGTTCGATAGAAAAAGACTAGAGATTTCTCAAAATCTAATGGAAGATGATATACAGATAGCCATAGATAAGTTAGAGAAACATCAAGAAGTAAGGAGTTTTCAAGAGTTTCAGGGCAAGGATTTCAACCCGAACAGTACCCTTCAATTACGAAAGTTATTGTTCGATTTTATAGGACTAAAGCCTACCGGAAAGAAAACAGGCACAGGAGCCCATTCCACGGATGCTGAAGTTCTACAAGAACTAGGAGAACAAAATGAGGTTCCTACACTCATTCTCGACATTAGGCAGAAAAGCAAAATTAAGAACACATATTTGGACAAAATCATTCCACAGTTGGATAGGGACAGCCATCTCCGTACTAATTTTAATCTTCATGGTACTACTTCTGGTCGTCTTAGCAGCTCCGGCAAATTAAATATGCAACAAATACCTAGAGACAATCCTATTGTTAAAGGGTGCATAAAAGCAAAAGAAGGTCATCAGATAGTTGCAATGGACTTGACAACTGCTGAAGTATATGTAGCAGCAATATTAGCCAAGGATAATAAGCTACAGAATGTATTTAGACAAGGCGGTAACTTTCATAGTACAATCGCTAAAACAGTATTTCACTTACCTTGTGAAGTGGAAGAAGTAGCAGAGTATTACTCTGTTAAAAGACAAGCAGCTAAGGCTGTTACTTTTGGTATTATGTATGGCGCAGGCCCTAATAAAATATCACAACAAGTCACTAAAGACTCAGGAACATATTTTAGTCTGAGTGAAGCTCAAGAAGTGATTAATGATTACTTTGGCGAGTTCTCTAAGCTAAAATACTGGTTGGAGAATATGAAAGATGAAATTCAACGTAAAGGATATATCTATTCTATTTTTGGGCGCAAGCGTAGGTTGCCTAATGTATTTAGCAGTGATAAGGGAGTTGCCTCCCATGAAGTACGAAGTGGAATTAATTTCCTCGTGCAATCAACTGCTTCAGACATAAACCTATTGGGCGCAATAGAAATGAATAAGCATATAAAAGAACATGATCTAAAAAGTCGTATCTTTGCTCTTGTTCATGACTCTATTCTAGCAGAAGTACCTGAGCATGAAGTCGATTACTATTGTGATAAACTAAAATACTTTATTCAGAAGCCTAGAGAAGGCTGTGTAATAGATGGAGCCCCCATCGGATGTGATTTTGATGTGGGAGAGGATTATAGCTTTGGAAAATTCCAAAAAACATACGGACAGATGGGAACATAGATGGAAATGGTTTTACGAAATAGTCGGCGTTATAACGTGTTGTTTAATAGTAAGTAACATAATTTTAACATGGTTATCGCAGATTTAACATTCCCACTTTTTATTTTGTCACAAGATGCAGACATTGAAGAGATCGATGGGATTCTGTTCGCCGATGGAAAGTGTTTAGATGATAAGAATACACCAGGCTCAACATTAGGTAAAAGAAGATTACGTACTTCTTACCCTAATTTGTATCCGTTAAATAAGGCAGTACATGATGTTCCTTCTCTTTTAAAGTCTTCTGCTAAAAGATTTATAAACGAGCAAGGACAGGTTTTTAGCTATGAGAAATCTCGTATGGTTCCATTAAAGTATCATCTAATAAAGAAAGTGCGAACTAAAGAAACAGCGAGTTTGGTATGGATTGAAGATATTAATTTTCCTTTTGAAGTACCAAGACCGCCCGATGCCGGTATGACATGGGCAGGTATATTGTATGAACACAGCCATCCGTGGTTGTTGTATGAATTTTCAGAACAAATGAAAAAGGACACAAAACGAAAGATATGAAAGCCGTAGTATCTGATAAAATCTACATGAATATAGATCCTGCTACTCAGGCTATTATTGATAAAGAGTTAACTTACTCTATACCTTCATATAATCCTATGGACCCCCCTACAATTATTAAGAACATGGGCATTATTAAAAAGGGTATGATAACAGTTCCCTCAGGTCGATTCGATTTAGTACCTGAGGAGTATGAAATATCGGATAAAAGAACGCTTGCGCCGATGGACTTCCCAGATTTTCGCTATGAATTACGTGCGAGTCAAAAAGAGGTTTATGAGGCAATCGAAGACAACTGTATAATTAACGCTTGGGTCAGTTGGGGTAAGACATTTACGGGTTTAGCAATCGCAGCTAAACTTAAACAGAAAACACTAGTAATAGTTCATACAGTAGCACTACGAAGTCAGTGGGAACGTGAAGTAGAAAAAGTATTTGGATTTAAACCTGCCATAATAGGTAGTGGGAAGTTTGACCTAACAGGTCCAATCGTCATAGGCAATGTCCAAACGCTCACAAGGCGAGTGCCCGACATAGCTAATGAATTCGGGACAATCATACTTGATGAGATGCACCATGTATCATCTCCGACGTTTAGGAAAATTATTGATAAATGTCGAGCAAGATATAAGATTGGCCTGTCAGGAACAATTGAGAGAAAAGATGGAAAGCATGTCGTGTTTAGGGATTATTTTAGCCCTACAGTCTATGCTCCACCTAAAGAAAATTATATGCCGCCTAGAATAAATATCATCCATTCGGAG
>Ga0206682_10003637_pt1 | contig 13001 bp, 17 predicted proteins | sample M240m12015metaG_FD_155444 | JGI IMG/M metagenome (GOLD analysis project Ga0206682, IMG submission 155444) | Ammonia-oxidizing marine archaeal communities from Monterey Bay, California, United States - M2 40m 12015 | ecosystem: Environmental > Aquatic > Marine > Intertidal zone | place: USA... | reverse complement strand
ATCTATTTTAGTTACAATTTCAAATGCTTTGTATTGACTTGATTCAGTATGTTGATCGTTGTTTGCAAAGTCTTCCATTGCATATCTTAGTAGTTCGAGTTCGAGTCTATTAAATTCCATATTTATTATTTTTTAATTATTTATATATTGTTCAAATGTTTCCCCTGTATTATAGTATTTATTATAAAAATATTTTAAGTTATTATAAGAAGCTTTAAAGGTTAATTCAAATATATTATTTAACTCTATGCTTTGAACTAATTCTACTTTATATTTATTTAGTATTTTTGTTGTAAATATTGTTGGGTCTATTGTGTCTAAACTTATATACATATTTATTATTTTTTAGTTACATTTATATTATCCAGTTGAGGTCGTGTTTACTTTGTAAAAACATTAAATCTATAACCCTTATTATTTTCTAATCTTTTAAATTCTTTTATATTATTATCTTTAATATAGTTTAACATTTCTTTCTCTTCTTCTTTATTATTATTATAATCTAATTCAAAGAAATCATTATTAATTTTGTAAGTTATAAAAGTTTTCATATTATTGTTTTTTTGTTACATATATATTATCCATTATGCCTCGTGTTAAGCACATAAAACTTAAAATATATATTTCTTAAAATGATCGGACAAAGCCTAACTATATTATCCAAACTAGTTCGTGTTAAGCACATAAAACTTTAAAACAAAAAGGTAAAAACTTAAGAACTTGATACTGAGCACCTTAGGGGGTGGGGTAAAGATATTAGTTTTAGTTAAGTGGCTGAGTGCCAAATAGTTATGCGTAATACAAAACCTCCAATTATCTAACAAAAAATTTAAGAACAGGGTGGGGTTGCTTTTATATACCTCAAAACTGTGACAATAGGGTGTTAATATATATATGTAGGGGGCTAATGTCGCACTCTTCATGTGAAAATGTATATATATGTGTAATAAACCATTCATGCAAGATTCATTTATAAAAAACAACTTATCTATAGTTGTATCATTCATTGCGGCTGTATTTGCAGCAGGTGGTATATTTTCTGAATTTACGTCATTAAAAGATGAAATACATCTAGTGCATGATAGATTAGATGAAAAAATAATACTTATAGGGGAGCTGGAGCATCGTATTATAGAACTTGAAAAAAAAGTCGAATATGAAAGAGGATTATTAGATGCCCGCAATAATTAAATATAAAAGAGCTTAAGTATAATTAATAAAATGTGATATAACAATCTATAACACATGCATGTTAAAAACATTGATTAATCATTAAAAACAAAACCATGCCCGATAAAAACAAAATAATATTTGGGACCAATGACGACACGTATATTGGAGCAGACGAAGCAGGTAATATAATATTACAGCACGAAGAAGGACAAAGAGTGGCTTTAACAGGTAGCGCTATAGAACCTGCTACAGATGAAACATTAGACTTAGGTTCTGCTACAAATAAATTCAAAGACTTGTACCTTTCATCTGATTCTATTTTTATAGGTAACACCAAGTTATCTTCAGATCCAGCTACGGGGGCACTGTCAACCGTCGTCGCGGATGAACAAGGACAATTTACAGCTCCCGCTGCACCAGTAGGAGGAAGTTCTAAAGTTTACGATTGGAAAGGTACAACTACAAATTATGCTGCCAATTCGACCGCTCCACTTAATACTTCTGGGGATGCTTCCAGGCTTTCAATGGAACACCTATATAATTGGTGGGTTAATACGGGGACCCCGGCCCAGGACTATACACGCCCTATTGAAGTAATTTGGGGAAATTATCTTGGTAACCCAAACACTACGCAACAAACTTACTGGGGAAGTGTTCCTCTTTCTTCAGGAAATTATAATATGGGTTCTGCATTTATAACAGACGAAAATGGGGATGACCTTTCTGCATTTCTAGTAAATTATATGGACGAAAACAATGTACCTATTGTAAATTTTGATTTCTCTATGACTGCTAAACTTGAAGTTAAAGACCCTGTGAAAGCAGCGCAAATACCTTATTTTCAGCAAGGGCAATTTAATAATTTAACAAATGTTACTAGTGTACCGATTTTTTCAATGACACAAGACTATGTGTATGCATTTAAAACCGCTGCAACTAATCTCAAGGGCCACACAAGAGGAATTATGATGGGGGTAATGCAAAACCAAGAACCGTCCTATTTTGGTGGAGGAAATAGTGGTTTTGAATATAACTTGGGTGGGATCAGTCGAGAGGATGGTTCCGATTTCAGAGCACTTAAACACCTAGGAGAAAACTCTGCCCAGTTTAATCAGGAAAATGTTTTTATGGATTACAATGGTTTTGAGAACTTTTCGCGGGTTGGGAGTACTCTTAGTCTTAGAATGGACATGACCCTTAATGAGCCATATAACTACTTACAGTCTACCGACCCTAATGCCGGCAATGCAGGTTACTTTGATTTACAAGACGGGATAGTATTTGAAATGCTAGTTAACATAAGATAATATAAAATAATATAAAAATAAAAGAAATGGAAGAAATTACAGAAGAGCATTTCCAAAAAATGCAGTCATTCCAAATAAATAGAGCAAGATCAATTACGTCAAAGAAATTAGAGGCTACGGATTGGTATGTTATAAGAAAAACTGAAACAGAAGTTCAAATTCCTGCAGATATAGCAGCCGAAAGAGCTACTATCAAAGAAAAATTTAATACTCTTGAAGCTGCAATTTTAAGCGCTACAACAGAAAATATTTATCAAACTATAAAAGATGCTAATATTGCATTTAACACAAAATAATTTTTAAAAACAAAACCATGCCGGATAAAAACAAAATAATTTTAGGTACGAATGATGATACTTATATTGCAGCGGATGATGCGGGTAATATAGTATTGCAACATGAGCAAGGACAAAGAGTGGCCTTAACAAATAGCTCCATAGAGCCCGCAACTGACGAAACACTAGATTTAGGATCCCCGACAAACAAGTTTAAAGATCTATACCTTTCATCAGATTCTATTTTTATAGGAAATACTAAATTATCTTCAGACCCAGCTACAGGAGCACTATCAACTGTTGTTGCTGACGAACAAGGACAATTTACAGCACCATCTGCACCAGTGGGGGGAAGCAGTAACCCTCGCACTTGGAAAGGTTCGTCTAAACATATTGCTGCCAACGACCCAATTAATATTAATGGTGAAGATACTGTAACTTCAATGGAATATCTGTATGACCTTTGGATTACTAATAACTACAATCCGGGGACAACACTTCCTTTTGAATTAGTTTGGGGAAATTTTATTGGTAACCCAAATCACGACCACTGGTACAATCAACAATTCCGTCCTCCCCACAACCCAATTCTATACTCCCAAGGATATGATAATTGTTCTGTATATATAATGGACGAAAATGGGGATGACCTTTCTGCATTTTTAGTAAATTATATGGACGAAAACAATTCTCCTATTCTAAATTTTGAATTCAGCATAAATGCTAAACTTCAAGTTCAAGATCCTGTAAAGGCGGCACAAATACCTTATTTTCAGCAAGGGCTATATAATAATTTAACAGATGTTACTACCGTGCCACTTTTTACAATAAAATTCCCACATCATTATGCATTTAAAAGCAATTCAACTAATTCTAAACGCTCCACAAGAGGAATTCATATGGCAGCATTGGGGGATCCGTGGGCTGGGTTTTGGAGTCCGTCTTCAGCGCCTTACGATTGGGTCTCCCACTTTTTCTTAGGAGATCAACAGAACCAGTTTAATCAACCTGATGTTTTTGAAAGGAATCTCCTTATGACCCCAAGGTTGGAAGTTGGAGCAGGCAATTATATTACTTTAAACACGAAACTTCAAAATGCAGCAACCGGTTTAATATCTACCGACCCTGATGCCGACACTCCAGGTTACTTTGATTTACAGGACGGGATAGTGTTTGACATGGTAGTTAACATAAAATAATATAAAAATAAAAATAAAAGAAATGAGAGAAGAACAATTACAAGAATTGCAGTCTTACCAAATAAATAGAGTGCGATCAATTACTTCAAATAAGTTAGCTACTACAGATTGGTATGTTACAAGAAAAACTGAAAGAGAAGTTGAAATTCCTACAGATATAACAACCGAAAGAGCTACTGCTATAGAAAAATTTAATGCTTTTGAATCTGCAATTTTAACCGGTACAACAGAAACTATTTATAATATAATAGACGACGCTACTATCGCTTTTGAAGCAAAATAATTTTTATGTTGCAAAAGCTAAATAATAATAACAATCATGCCTGGTAAAAATAAGTCAGGCATGTTTATTACAAATTAATAACTATGAGATCACTATTTAAAATGATTCCAAAGACACCTTTGATGAAGGCGTTAGTTGGAAAGCAAAAGAACTTACCTCAACACCTGAAGCAGGCAATACTAGATTCTCCTGCGAAAAAAGTAGGTGGAGATAAAGATAAAAAGAAAAAAGATGACTTTCGTTACGAATCTGATGCACCAGAGGTAATTGGTACTGCATATACTAAAAAAGGTACTGAAAGAGTTACTGAATACGAGAAAGGTGGTAATACTATGAAAAAAGGTGATAGCTACCAAAGAGGTGGTTTCCAAACACCAAAGAAAGTAGTTGACACGGGGCGTGACGCATCTGGTAGAAAAAAAGCTGGTAGAACAGGTACAGTTGATGTGGAAGTTAAAAAAGGTGATATTAGATTTTCTACTGGTAAGAAAATTAAAAAGAAAGGAAGTACTGGCAAGTCACCTGCTAAAATGAAAGGTGTTAAAGCATTAAAGAAAAAGAAGTAATGCAAAAGCTTTCTCCTGAAGCGCGGCGTCGTAAGAAGGTCCGAGATAAGGCCGTCGCAATGAGCCCTCGACGTCGTGCTATGAAGGCTGAAAACCAGCGCAAGCGTAGAGCTGCGAAAAAGAATGGTAAAAATGTAGATGGCATGGACTATGACCATACTACAATGTCCTTTGTATCCGCAAAACGAAACCGCTCAGGATTTGGTAAAGGAACTAAATTAAACAACACAAAGTAATGCCAATAATTAATAACTACGACATAGACGCAAATATAGATGCTACCGATTTTTTTATTGGTATATCGGGAGAAGATGGTAGAACTAGAAGGTTCAGTGCTACTACCGTTTCTGACTTTGTGCAGCTACAAGCAAATAGTGTAACAGACACAAATTTTTATTTAGAAAATGTATCTATTGATTCATTAACAGGAGATATTACATTTACAGTAAATGGGGCACCTGATTTAACTTTAGCGTTAGGTACTGCCTCTTTATCTAATGAAGATGATTTTGCTACAGCAAATCATACACATATGTTTTCTGATATTGCTACATCAAATGTAATAACATCAGATTATTTAAATGTAAATGGCAACGGAACACTAGGTCAAGTACTAACGTCGGATGGAACCGGTGGTTTTGTCTGGGAAAATATTTCTGCTGTAGGTGATACTAATTTTTATTTAAATAGTATAACGCAATCTGGAAACTCTTTAACTTTTAGTGTTTTAGGTGGAACAGATCATATTGTTGATTTTGGTGAAGGAGCATTTTTGTCATTACAGCAAATAGTAGATAATGTACAATTAAATATAAATGTAAACAACATTGTGAATGCGTTGGGTGGTTTAGCGGGTTTAAATTCTGTTGGAACCGCTAATATAGACCCTGCCTCTATTACCTCATCAAAAATTCAAGATGGAATAATAACAGAACAAAAATTAAACGTATCAAATCCACCACAAAATGGATACGTATTAACTTCAGATGGCAGCTCTGGTTTTTCTTGGGTTTTAAATTCCTCATCAAATTACTTTGTAAATAATATAGCGAGAAATGGTAATGCTTTAACATTTGAATTAGCAGGTGGTGCTGCGCCATCAACTTTTGCTTCATATACTTTAGGGGAAGCTGCTTACAGAGATGTGGGTACTAATTTAGGGCAAGTGGCTGACGGAGCACATACTCATGACATCTCAACAATATCTAATGCAGGTGTTTTAGCAACGCTAGACACAGTAAATACAGCACATATAGATAATAGTGCTATAACAGTAGATAAAATATCTGCTTCAGGATCTGATGGACAATTTTTAACAATAAATTCAGGATCTTTAGCTTGGGAAACAATTGCTACAGCAAACATCGATTTCTTATCATTGCCAAACACACCGTCTTCTTTCTCAAGTCAAGCGGGCCGAGTGTTGAAAGTTAATCCCGGAGAAACAGCTTTAGAATTTGTAGATTTTGAAATAGATTTAAATTCTATAACAACAGCAAATGTTGGTGCACCTGGTAAAGTGTTAAGTGTTGATTCAAATGGTGATCTAACTTGGATTAATGTAACTGCTGGCGGTACTATAACAATATATCCAGATGATTTAAATGGTATAACAACTTATGGAACATCTGGCCAAACTATTCAAACAAATGGAAATGGCACATTTAGCTACCATACCCCATTTGATTATGAGTTTTCTTCTTTACTAAATACACCAACAACAGTATCGGGTTACGGAATAGCTGATGCAATGACAACAGCACATGATGCAAATGTTATTACCTCAGCAGATATTTCCAATTGGAACACAGCATACGGTTGGGGTGATCATTCAGTTTTAGGATACTTAACAGCAGAAACTGATCCTATATTTACAGCATCAGCGGCTGGGGGTATAACAGCTACACAAGTCACAAATTGGGACACAGCTTACGGCTGGGGAGATCACAATACAGCTGGTTATATTACAGCTGAAACAGATCCTATATTTACAGCTTCTGCCGCGAGTGCAATAACAAATACGAATATAACACAATGGAATACCGCATATAGTTGGGGTGATCACAGTACTCAAGGTTATATAAATAGTGAAACAAATACTTCATTATCACTAGCAAATAATATACTTACTTATACTGATGAAAACGGTGCCCAAACTAATCTTAATCTTTCTTTATATTTAGATGATACAAATTTAGCTAGACTTACAGGCGGTAATTTAAACGGTTCAACAGGTGTTGCAACATTTACAAGGGATGATAATTCTACGTTTGATGTTGACTTTAGTTCTTTATTAGGTTCTGGTAATACATTTGTAAATAGTGCTACGTTTAATTCAGGTACAGGGCTTTTAAAACTTATTCAAAATACAGGCACAGAAATAAATGTAGATCTTGATGGTAGATATTTAGAGTTTTATACTGAAACATCTACTTTAGACGATGTTATAAATAGGGATGGTCAAACTACTAATACTGCAGTTATTCCTTTTTATTATGCAGATCAAAATGCATTTCCAAGCCCTACAACATTCCATGGTGCAATGGCACATTCGCATGCCGATGGAACTATGTTCTATGCACATCAAAATGCTTGGCAAGAATTAGCTAATGCAGATGCATCTAACTTAACAAATGCGATAGGATACACACAAACTGCAAATGAATTCAAAACTTCAACTACATTTACTACAGATGTAGATTTTTCAACTGCCGCAGTATTTACACAAACACTTTCCGCAGACTTAACAATGACATTTTCAAATGCTGGAATTGGTATGACTAAAATACTTTTAATTACAGGAGGTAATGGAGGTTATACTTTAACATTCCCACCAGGTGCAACAAAATTACAAGGCACTTATGATGATACTGCAGTAAACTTTATACAAGTTACTTGTACCGGATCGGGGGAATACTATTATACAATTTCACAACCAGCATAAAATGATTTTTGGACCTCAGTTTATACATATTTCCTCATCTTCTAGCGGAGGAGGTGGTACAGGAGCAACTGTATCATATGATAGTTTTGCTATTCCATCAGGAACTAATAACACAGGCTGGTACGTTATTGAATTTAATTCAAAATTATATTCATACGGGGTAACAGATTCCGAGGTTCATGAATCTAGTGACGGAGGAGCTACTTGGTCTTTTAAATATCATATGCAATACAATCTTAACGCAAGTATTATTCCTGTTGTAGAAAGCAATAGGGTATTGTATATAGACGGAGGGAGCAGTAATAATGTTTTAAAATCTTGGGACGGCTCATCTAGTACAGGCACAACAATAAGTACAGGATTAACTTCTGGACAAATAGTATATTTTGGTAAAGTAGATGGATATTACTATTATAGTAATTTTGGAGGTCCTATTTATAGAACATCAGATACAACACTAACTTCTGGGTGGTCACAAGTATCAGGAATAACAACCACAAGAGAAATTGCAGAAAGTGGAGGAACGATCGTTGCAGTAGATCCTACATATGGAATAGGAAGAACAGCAGATGATTGGTCCACTGTATCATCGCCATCAATAAATCCCGGAGCCCCGTGGGCTATAGCTACAGATGGAAATGGAAATTGGATAACAGGTTCTCAGGGTAGGTCTTTATATTCAACAGATGATGGATTAACATGGTCCTCAAATTATAATATGCACTCCTCAGAATCTGGCACCGGTCCCAATACTAACTCGTTTATTTTACCAAATAGTATAAAATTTATAGGAGATAAATTTTTCTGGGTTAACCCATGGGATGATGAGATAGTTTCAAACGCTAATCCTTTTCAAGATCATATTAGTACTAATACAAATTCAAGAGTTTATCAATTTCCAGGAGAAGCTAATTATATGTCTTTAGTAGAAAATGATAAAATGTTTGTTTCTGGTCAAGACGCAAATGGAAATTGGGGACTATATAAATTTAATATAACAGGATTACCCCCTGCACCTGCACAAAGCCAAACTGTAACACCAGCATCAAGTGGTTCTATATTTGGATATGAAACTAATAGTATAAAATTTCAATCTAATGAGCATACTACCCCTGCAGAGTCAAAAAGATTATGGAATTTAGGAAATAACACTATAAATAGCTTATATCAATTTTATCCTGATACAGCAAATTTAGAAGCAGGAACAACCTTATATACTGATCTTGCAAATACTAACTTAATTTATGATGTTAACCAATATCCGAATGACACTAGAAATTCATACGCATATTATATAATTAATTCAAATGCGTCAAATCAATGGAATGCAAATCCAGCTTCTGTAGACTATTGGGTAAAAGTAGATACATCCACTAGTACTATAGTTCATATATATGCAGACGCGGATGTTACAGCAAATACATTGAAAGATGTTACTTCTAATGTAGGTACTGGTGGAACTGTTGGAACAAATGGTGCATTTTTCTTTGGTGATGGTAACGTGGGATATAATACATACACAGGTGCTTTAAACACAAATATTTCTAATCAAGATTCCGGTTATCAAATATATACTGATGCTGAAAACAAATATCCTAAAGTAGGTGATCGAACTTATTTAACAACAACTAATACAGCGTCTCAGATATGGGGTGGAGGGGCTGGGCTTTGGTATCCTTTCTTACTAGAAGGCACAACGTCATCTGGTAGTGCTCAATATGCAATACAGATTGGTTATGCAAGTTATAATGGATCAAATATTTCAACTACATCCCCCGGGGCTAGCAATAATTTATTTATTACTGGAATTAGAGATACAAACGGTAACAGTGTAACTCAAATAACATAACCGTAAAAACATATAATTAAATGTAATATAATATATAACCAAAAACAATTTATAAACCTTAAAAACCAAATACATATGACGTATTTTTATTACAAGACCAACACGTGGTCTAACGAGACTAACCAAATATCTGAAGAAACCAAAAAAGAGTGGAAACGCTATGCAAAGAAAAAGAACTGGCGGATTACACAATTACCAAATGGTTATTACCAAACAGAATGGAAAGACAATAAAGATAGCTGGATCAGTGTCACAAGAAGAGAAACTGTTGAAGGCGCTGAAGAGGCAATTGAATCTTCTATTAAACACTATGCAAAAAAGCTAAAGTTATCAGAAGGGCCTATAGTGGTAAAAACATTTGAATAAAAAGTAATCTAAAATTTAATTTAATGGAATTTAATCAACCAAGCGAGATTGTTAAAGAACTTAACTTTGGCAATACCGCTCAAAGTAAAATTATGGCAGGAGTTGAAAAACTTGCCGAAGCAGTCTCATCAACCTTAGGGGCATCAGGTAAGTGTGTTATATATGAAGACGCACTAGGAAAACCTATAGTAACAAAAGACGGAGTGACTGTTGCTAATAGTGTGGTGCTAATGGATCCAGTAGAAAACATTGGCGCAACCCTCGTTAAAGAGGCAGCACAAAAAACAGTGAAGGAAGCGGGTGATGGTACTACAACTAGTACCGTCCTCGCACACTCCATTTTAAAAGAATTTGAAAAAAGCAATGTTAAAGATTTGCGTCTTGTTAAAGAACAAATACTAGAGGCTGCGAAAAAAGTAATTAATTATTTAGAAAGCACTTCAACACCTGTTAAGAACGCGATGTTGGAGCATGTTGCTAATATATCAACCAATAACGATAAGGAGTTAGGTAAATTAATTGCAGACGCTTATACAAAAGTAGGTGATGCAGGTGTAGTTCTTATGGAAGAGTCTGATACTGATGAAACATTTATAGAAATTATAGATGGAGTTCAGTTTGATAGTGGTTTAAAATCACAGCATTTAATTACCGATAAAGAAAAAAATAAAGCAGAACTTGAAAAACCACTAATATTATTAGTTGATTCAGAAATTTCAACTATTAGAAAAATACAAGCGGTATTAGAGTTTGCTATTAAAAATAAAAGATCAATATTAATCATAGGTAATGTTTCACAACAAGTGCAATCTGCACTTATAATGAATATGGTCAAAGGTAATATTAAAGTAAATGTTATTGACCCGCCTGGATTTTCTAACTTACGTAGAGATATGTTAGATGACTTAGCCGCTCTTACAGGTGCTACAGTCATTTCGGAAGAGTTAGGAGACGATTTAGATTTAATTAATGAATCAATACTAGGTGAAGCTCAAAAGTCCGTTACAGACGATAATAACACTGTTATAACTATATCTGAATTAACTGAAGAAGTTAAAGATAGAATAGATATTATCAATAAGCAACTTAAAGAGGAAAAGAATCCTTATTTGCTTAAAAAGCTAGAGCAGCGAAAAGCTATGCTTTCGGGAGGAGTTGGAATGCTGTACGTTGGTGCTAATTCTAAAATTGAATTAAAAGAAAAGAAAGATAGAGTTGAAGATGCTATTTATGCTGTTAAAGCGGCGCTAAAAGAGGGTATTGTGCCTGGAGCTGGTGTTGCACTTCATAACGCGGCGGATAATATAGCAAGCGATGATGGTATAGGATATAAAATATTATTTGAAGCTATTAAAGCTCCATATAAAAAAATATTAGATAACGCAGGTATAAAGTATGGCCCTTATATGAAAAAAGGCTGGGGAATTAACGTTATTACAGGAGAAGGTGCTAATTTAGTAAAAGAAGGTATAATTGATCCTGTTCTAGTTACAAAGACTGCTTTAAAAAATGCAGTATCAGTAGCAACAACTATTATGTCTGCAGATTGTATAATTTCTAACGTAAGACAATCATAATGCAAGCTGTAAATAAATTTATTATAATTAAATCAATCAAAGAAGAAATAAAGCCAAATAAATCAGGTTTAATCCTTACAGAGAAACATCAAGATGATATACGATATAGAAAAGCTGAAGTTCGTTCTGTTGGTAATTACGTTGAAGGAATTGCCTCAGGTGATAACATATACTATGACCGGCACGCTGGTTACGGGATAGATTTTGACGGCGAATACTTACAGGTTATAAAAGAGCAAGATGTTGTTGTTATATTATGAGATTAGAATCTGATGATATTAGACGCGTCGGTCTTTTTAAATATTATAGATTAGTTAGAAAATGGGCTTGTAAAACATATAAGCTAACTGACGCTGATCTTGAATTATTAATACATTTTGATTGTCTTGGCCGATTTACACGCAATGATTACGTAAAAGGTGTATACATACATTCATGGGATAAACATCGCTGGGAGCGGTTACGTAAAAATGGATGGATAGATGTATATACAAAAAGAAATCATACTACAATTAAATACAATATATATAAAGTTTCAACACAATGTAAACATCTTGTTTCAAGAATTTATAGAATTCTTTTAGGACAAGAAGATTTACCTGTAACGCAAAGAAGTGTTTTTAATAAAAACAAAACTTATAGTGATAAAGTATTTAATGCCGCTATAGATAATATGCATAAAGATAAAGAACGATAATGAGTTATAAAATGAAAAGCGATATAATGTCGCTAATACACGAAAGCAAACCTTCACTGAAAGAGAATTTAGGACCGGGAGTGCACGGAGTAACATTAGATGACGGAACTATTGTTATTAATAAAAATCTTTCACCAGTACAACAAAAAGTAGCTGAATCTCACGAAAGAGTTCATAGAGAACAAATACTTCGTAAAGACCTAAGTTACGACGATGACTATGTGTACTGGAAAGGCAATAAATATCCTAGGAAAGGAATGAAAGAAGGTTTCCCTAAATTAGAATGGGAAGCGGAAGCGTATAGAAAACAATCAAAAAAATAAACAATAATTATGGATTTACCTATTACTAAAAAAGTGCATGCTCAGAAAAAACCCCCTACGTCTGTATGTGCTACTTGTATGCAACCAATTGCACAAGGATGTGGATGTATGATGAGAGGTGGAAAAAAGATTAAAAAAAGCAATTAAGATTGCTATAATTTAATTTAATTTAATAATGAATATTAGCGAACATATAAGTTTAAAAGAAGCTACAAGATCAAATACAGCTAAAAGATTAGGTATAGATAATTTTCCTGATAATGATACATTAGTATCTATGAAAATAACCGCTGAGCATATATTTGAACCTATGAGAAATCACTTTAGTGAGCCTATATACATAACTTCTTTTTATCGTTCACCTGAATTAAATAAAGCAATAGGTGGAAGTACAAGATCGCAGCATTGCCTCGGTGAAGCTATTGATATTGATGATGTGTAT
>Ga0206682_10003634_pt1 | contig 13004 bp, 10 predicted proteins | sample M240m12015metaG_FD_155444 | JGI IMG/M metagenome (GOLD analysis project Ga0206682, IMG submission 155444) | Ammonia-oxidizing marine archaeal communities from Monterey Bay, California, United States - M2 40m 12015 | ecosystem: Environmental > Aquatic > Marine > Intertidal zone | place: USA... | reverse complement strand
CAACAGTCAAGTTTGGCAACCCAAACGTTTATTTTTTAACACCTCTTGGTGGTTTTATGGAAGTAGAGAAAACTTTAAGAAAGCAGATAAAACCAATCTTTTGACTCTTGAAATTGGTGTTTTTGACCCCCTAACGGGTACTTCGAACAGTGCAATTGCAGCTGCCAGTCGCAGTTCCCATAAATCACAGGGGTTTGGTAGTGCACCAAGTTTAGGTAAAAGAACAGAATACATCGAAATTATTGGAGGTGAACGACCAGAATCCAATGACCCTTTTGAGGGAATCAACACCACTTGGTCCAGACTAAAGGGTGGAGAATCTGTTGGTAAATTGGTTGAAGCTGCACTCCTATCTTTTGACTTCAAACAGCCAGAAAAAAGCGTCAAGACTTTAGTCAAAATTCATCAAGAAATTGAAAAACTTCCAACCTCACTGTGGAAAAAAAGAAAGCTTGACGAAACAAAACAACTGATTTTGGATTGCTTGGGTGTTCAAATGCAATTCAATGCAGAGCGACCTTATGGCATTGGTGGAGGGCAGTTGAGCATCAATCTCAATGCAGTACAACAAAGTTCACAAGTTGTAAAACTCAAAAACATAAAAACTGCAGAGGGACTAAAAAAATTAGATCAAGTACTGAACAACAACAGTCGTTTTACTCATTCTTTAGATGTTACTTTAAACCATTCACTCAGCACTCCCTACTGGCTTCTGAAGAAAGGAAGTTTGGGAACCTTTGCGATCGAAAATAAAGATTGGATCGGAAAACCACAAACCCCCAATCCCATTGTAATTGAATATCAGTTGGACATTGATGGAGTCAGCATAACCTTTGATGCTACTGTACAGCACCGCAAAACAGATCCTGTTCGTGGAGAAGTAATCAACCCCTTTTATGTATTACCCAAGCTCGGAGTTACTTTTGATAAGCCTGTCTTTCTTTTCGCAAATGATGAAGCACAAACTATTCGATTGAATGTAACCAGCTATGGAGAACTTTATGAGGGTGCAATAGAATTGCGCCATCCCAAAGGATGGGAAATCGAGCAAACTACATTACCTGTTAAGCTAGAAGGAAGAGGAAGCTCCAAATTCTTGGAATTCCAAATAAAACCATCTGCCTCAGCAGAAAGCGGAACACTAAAACCCCTAGCGGTGCAGAGAGGTCAAAAAGAAAACGTCTTTGCAGTTAAAACTTTAGACTACACCCATATTCCAAAACAGTTCATCGCACAACCCAGTGAAGCAAAAACTGTTTGCCTGAGTCTGAAAATTCCAAAAATCAAAGTAGGATACATTGCAGGTGCCGGCGACACCGTAAAAGAACGTTTACAAACTGTTGGTGTAGATGTTCGTTCTATTGATATTGAAACAGCAACCCTTGCAGAACTCAAAACCTATGATGCAATCATCGTGGGGATTCGGGCATACAATGTACTAGAATCCTTGGCATACAAAAATCAAATGCTGTTTGATTTTGTCGAAGCAGGAGGAACATTGCTAACACAATACAACACCAGTAGAGGTTTAAAAACCAAAAAACTAGCCCCCTACTCCATTCAACTATCACGAGATCGAGTAACCGACGAGTTTAGTAAGGTTCGAATTTTAGATCCAAATCATATTGCAATGAATTACCCACACAAAATAACTGCTGAAGATTTTGAAGGTTGGGTTCAAGAACGCGGTTTGTATTTCCCAAATCAGTGGGATGAAAACTTTACACCTCTTTTGGGTATGAATGACCTTGGAGAGTCAGAAAAATTGGGAAGTATTCTTATAGCATCTCATGGAAAAGGAACTTTTGTGTATTCAGGGCTCAGTTTTTTTAGAGAGCTTCCAGCTGGTGTACCAGGAGCCTATCGCATACTAATTAATTTATTAGCTTCAAGAAATGTTCTCAAAGAAAAATAGAATTTATGCTTTCTTAGTTATTGGTAATATCATCTATTGGATTTTATTCGTTTTGTTCATGAATACATTTAACAGATGGGAACAATAGACTGGATCATACTGATAGGAACCCTAACTTTCATAGTACTTTATGGGGTATGGAAAAATAGAGAAAATGATTCTATTGTAGATTACCTCAAAGGTGGAAATCAAAGTCGTTGGTGGACCATTGGGCTTTCGGTTATGGCCACACAGGCCAGTGCGATTACCTTTTTATCTACCCCAGGACAAGCCTATTATGACGGTATGGGATTTGTGCAATTTTATTTTGGACTGCCCTTGGCTGTGGTTCTTATTTGCCTCTTTTTTATTCCAGTATACCACCGCCTAAAAGTATTTACTGCCTATGAGTTTTTGGAAGAACGCTTCGACCTAAAAACAAGAACACTAACCGCAGTATTATTTTTAGTCCAACGAGGACTTGCGGCAGGGATTACCATTTACGCACCTGCAATTATTTTGAGTGTAGTCTTGGGATGGAATCTAAAGTTATTGATTCTACTCATTGGATTAGTTGTGATTTTTTACACTCTAATTGGAGGAACACAAGCAGTAAACGTAACTCAAAAACAACAAATGTTTGTCATTTTTTTTGGGATGATTACAACATTTGTTTTCATAATCAACAGTTTCCCAAACGATATTGGCTTCATAAAAGCGCTAAGAGTTGCAGGGGCTAATGGAAAGCTAGATGTTATTGATTTTAGTTTTGATCCCAACAGTCGTTACACTTTTTGGAGTGGAATTACAGGAGGTTTGTTTTTAGCACTCTCCTATTTTGGAACAGATCAAAGTCAAGTGCAACGCTATTTGTCGGGAAAGTCAATAAAAGAAAGTCAGCTAGGACTTATTATGAATGGCTTTCTAAAAGTACCTATGCAGTTTTTTATCCTGTTGGTTGGGGTTATGGTTTTTGTGTTTTATCAGTTTGAACCTGCGCCCATTCATTTTAACCCAAAAGCAATAGAGGCAGTTCAAAACTCAGCCTATGCTGGAGAACTCAAAATCTATGAAAATCAATTGGATCAAATTCAAGAACAAAAATACAGCCTTTTGCTTCAATCCAATGCTCAAGATTTAGAGGCAGTAGCCAAGTTAGACACTAAAGAAAAAGAAATTCGTACAGAAGTAAAAACTCTGATTAAAAAAGCCGATCCAACAATTGAGGTCAATGATAAAGATTATGTTTTTATTTCCTTTATTCTAAAATATTTACCTCAAGGACTCATCGGACTCTTGCTAGCCGTAATTCTATCTGCAGCAATGAGTTCTACCGCATCAGAGCTCAATGCACTTGCTGCAACCTCAGTTGTTGATTTGTACAAAAGAAATCGAGAGGAACAATCTGAGAAACACTATGTAAATGCCTCAAAATTCTTCACGCTCCTCTGGGGAGTAATTGCAATACTATTTGCCAGTTTTGGAAGCTTGGTCGAAAACCTAATTCAGCTGGTCAACATCATTGGCTCTATTTTCTATGGAACCATTTTGGGGGTTTTTGTCGCTGCCATTTTTATAAAAAAAATCAAAGGACAAGCTATTTTCTATGCAGCCATAATCTCTGAAATTTTGATTATTGGATTATTCTATTTGGATTTATTCGGATACCTCTGGCTCAATGTTATTGGAACTGCACTTACGCTATTACTCGGGTACATTCTTCAGCTACTGTTTCCTAATGAAAAATAGGAATTTGTTAATTCAACATTTTTAGCTAATCTCAGAAAACCAATCTTATCCACTTCAATGAATTAAGCCCGTTTCTTCATTTGAATTTAGATTGGTAAACCCTAAAGTCAAAACAAATGAACTGGATAGAGCCTTGGAACATTACCAGAACTAATCAGCTGACACCAAGAACTATTGTGCACTTTATGAGCAAAAACAAGGCAATACAAAAAAAGCTTTAAAATGGGTGGAAGATGGAATCGAAGATTTTTATCCAGGTAATTCTAATACAAGAAGTTACAATGAAGAGATGAAGCAAATCTATGAAGAAATGCTCTATAAATTAGAAGATGAACTCAAAGCAAATTAATTAGAAACCAAAAAAACCCTGCCAAGGCAGGGTTTAATACTTAAAAATTACACTTTTATTTTGTCCACTCAGCAAGAGAAGCCTCGTTTAAAGCAACATAATCGGGATTACCAGCTTTTTTCGCCAATTCTAAGGAAGTTTTAGCCGCAGCAATTGCCCCCTCTTTATCGTTTAGTCCAGCAAGAATCAAAGATTGTTGACGGAAATACCAATATGCATCGCTTTTACCTTCAACTGCTTTTGCAATCCATTCTTTAGCTTTATTTAGATCTTGCCCTTCTTGAAGATAATAAACCGCTGCACTGTAATAATCACGGTGTTTAGGATTGTTTTTCATAACCTCTTTGATAGAAGCTGATGCTTTTGCAACAGTAGGTACTTCTAAAGGAATGGCTACCCTTGATGTATCCCAACCCATGTTCAAGATTGCTCCATTGTTTTGGAGGTTAGATATCCAAATAGAAAAAGACTCAATGGATCCCCCTTCGGTTGGAGCGACTTCAACAGAAGCCGAAACCTTATCAGCATCCCAATCGGAAGGAGTTCCCCAATTAGACGTATCGTTGTAAAAGATAACCTCCCACATCGACTTTCCAGGACGTGTAAAGATTGCATATTCGCCCGCGGCTATTTGATTGCCACCAATTGTTACAGGATCACTAAAACTGATTGTTGTGTTCTTGTTTGCTCCTGTTCTCCAAAGCTTACCATAAGGAACTAAGTCACCAAAAATAACTCTACCCCTTTTTCCTGGGCGTGAAAATTTAATATTTACCTCAGTTAAACCAACAGTTTGGGATAAATGGGAACTAGGACTAGGTTGAGGCGTCTGAACCTGAGCCGAAGCAAAAGAGCCTACCAAAAAGATTAAGCATAAAATCGTGTTTTTCATAAAATCTGGTTTTGTTATTCAAATTCAAATGTAAGAATTTGTATTGAAATAATATGTTAATGAATAAGAATAGTATTTTGAGGTTTACGTACTCTTTAATACATGTTAATTTGTCTACTAAAAAAATTTTATAGAAAATATTTGTGACTCAAAAATGAAACAAAATTTAGACTTGCCGAACTAAACCAACAATCAAAGCAATGGAATTAATTTCAGATCTGAGCTTGCTAAAAAAATTAGGATGAGAGCAAAAGACCTTATCATCGAAGAGATTGAAAAAATTAATGATAATGCCTAAAATCTCTCCTCCCCTTTGAAGATAAAAATCTGCAATATTTAAACGGTTCAACACAAAATCATCAAGGAAAATTGGCGTCAAAAATGATTAAAAATTATTTTGTTTAACATTTATTAATATTAATTAAACATTTTGTATCTTTAACAAAAGTTTATTAATGAAAATTTACAGACTCAAGACCATTCAAAAACTCCCAATTTCGGTTTCAAAAGCTTGGGATTTCTTGAGCGATCCAAGTAATTTAAAAACCATAACACCACCTTACATGGGATTCAAAATTTTAGAGGGAAATGAATCCAAGATGTACTCAGGGCAGATTATCAAATACACTGTAACTCCTGTTTTGGGTATTCGGACCGGATGGGTTACCGAGATTACCCATGTTGAGGATCAGAAATACTTTGTTGATGAACAACGTTTTGGGCCATATGCCCTATGGCATCACAAACATTTCATCAAAGAAATAAAAGGAGGAGTAGAAATGATTGATATCGTTGATTACAAGTTACCCTTTGGTTTTTTGGGTCGTTTAGCTCACCCCATTCTAGTGAAGAGAAAACTAAAAGAAATTTTTGATTTCAGATACAACAAACTCATAGAGCTCTTCGGAGCTTTTAAAGAATAATAAATGAATAAAAACATTCTCATAATTGGAGGTTCCTCTGGAATTGGAAAAGCCGTTGTAGAACAACTTCAAGGCGATAACAACATTTATGTTGCTAACAGGTCGTCCGATAATTTAGACTTACAAAAGGTTACACACATACCCTATGATGCAATCAATGATTCCTTAGACACTTCTTTACTTCCTGAGCAATTAGATGGCTTTGTTTATTGCCCCGGAAGTATCAATCTAAGACCTTTCCGTGGTCTCAAACCCGAAACTTTTGACGAAGATTTTAAAATTAATGTAATGGGTGCTATCAAAAGTCTACAAGCTGTGTTGAAAAATTTACAACAAAGCGAACAGGCTAGCATTGTTTTTTACAGCACAGTTGCAGTTCAAACAGGAATGCCTTTTCATGCATCGGTTGCCTCATCAAAAGGTGCCATAGAAGGATTAACCAAGTCTCTTGCTGCTGAGTACGCTCCCAAATTCAGAGTCAATGCCATTGCTCCGTCGCTTACCGATACACCTTTGGCTGATAAGTTTCTAAACAATGAATCAAAACTAGAAAAAGCAAGTGAAAGGCATCCTCTAAAAAGCATAGGTTCTGCTGAGGACATTGCCGAAACAACTTGTTTTTTGTTGAGTGATAAAAGTAAATGGATGACTGGACAAATCATCCACTTAGATGGAGGTATTGGAAATTTAAAAACGAACTAATTGGAACAACTGTCTGTATTTTGGTTTAGGAGAGATTTAAGAATTGATGATAACGTTGGCCTTTACCGTGCGCTAAAAAGTGGGAATAAGGTACTTCCAATTTTTATTTTTGACTCCGAAATATTAGACAAACTACCCTCAAAAAAAGATGCTCGACTCGAGATGATTCATACGGCTTTAGGGAAACTTTCAGATGCGATGACAGAGAATAAATGCAACGTTGGAATGTATCGTGGAAAACCTAAAGCCGTTTTTGAAAATCTTCTAAAAAAATACAACATAAAAAAGGTATTTACAAACCACGACTATGAACCTTACGCTAAAGTCCGAGACGAAGAAATCAAAAACCTTCTCAACAAAAAAGGAGTTGCTTTTGAAACCTTTAAAGATCAAGTAATTTATGAAAAGTCAGAAATTACCAAAGACGATGGTTCGCCATATCGAGTGTACACTCCTTATTCAAATAAATGGATTCTCAGAATGAGAGCTGATGGGATTCCAAATTATGAATCACAATACAATTTAGAAAATCTTGCTCCCATATTACAACCACAATTAGAATTAAAAGATCTGGGTTTTGAAAAAACAGACAGACTCTACCCCAAATACGTCCTGAACAGAACAATCATAGGTAATTATGAAGCAACACGAGATTATCCGGCATTAGATCAAACCTCGAGGACGGGTTGTCATCTTCGCTTTGGAACCTTGAGCATACGGAAGATGGTTTCTGATGCTGCGATGGCAGACAATCATACCTTTTTAAAAGAACTTATTTGGAGAGAATTTTTTATGCAAATATTATGGCACTTCCCAAATACAACCAACCAGTGTTTTAAGCCAAAATACGAGCGTATCGAATGGAGAAATAATGAGGATGAATTTAAAAAATGGTGTGAAGGAAAAACTGGTTATCCCCTAGTTGATGCGGGTATGAGAGAACTCAATGAAACTGGCTTTATGCACAATAGGGTTCGGATGCTCACGGGAAGTTTTTTGTGTAAACACCTCCTTATCGATTGGCGTTGGGGAGAAGCATATTTTGCTCAAAAACTACTGGATTATGAACAAGCAAGTAATGTAGGAAATTGGCAATGGGTAGCAGGATGTGGAGTTGATTCCTCTCCATATTTCAGAATCTTTAATCCTACTCAACAGATCAAAAAGTTTGACCAAAGAATGAAATACATTGAGAAATGGGTTCCAGAGTTTCAAGAACCAAGTTATCCAAAACCCGTTGTTGAACACAAATTTGCTCGAGAGCGTTGCCTAGAAACATACAAAGCAGCTGTAAATTCAGAATGAAAGCTGTCAAAAAAAAAGATCTTCCCCAAAAAATTTGTCCAACCTGCCAGCGACCCTTTAGCTGGAGAAAAAAATGGGAACGCGATTGGGATTTCGTAAAATACTGTAGCAAAAGATGCAAAAAATAAAAGAAACTGCGCTAATCTGGTTTCGAAATGATCTCAGAATTTCAGATCACTACGGACTTTTTCATGCTACAGAAAATTATGAGAAAGTAATTGGCTATTACAGTTTCGATCCAAACCACTTCGCAGAAACTCCTTGGGGTTTCAAAAAGACAGAGTCGTTTCGTGCAAATTTTTTAATCGAATCCATTCTACAATTGCAGCATGATTTAGCCGACAAAAACATAAGCCTAATAATCGAACACAAAGATCCATCAATTGGAATTCCCGAATGGATTGAATCCCAAAAGGTAAATTCACTTTATTTCCAAAAGGAATGGACAAAAGAGGAAATCACCCGCGAAAATCAAATCAGGGAAAAAATTTCTAAGTCTGTAAAGGTGCATTCTACTTTCGATCAATTTCTATTTCATCCCGATGATTTACCCATGTCTTTAGAAGAATTACCAGAGGTATTCACAAATTTCAGAAAGCAATGTGAAAAAAAATCTTCTGTACGTTCCTGTTCCCCTGAACCAAAACAACTGAACTCCTCTAATCTATTGGATAAATCATTTGACTGTCCCTCATTATCGGATTTAGGTTTAGCAGAAGTTCAAACACATCCCAATACAGCTTTTCCTTTCAAAGGGGGAAGCAAATCCGCCCAGGAGCGCATCTCACATTATTTTTGGCAATCCAAAAAACTATCGTTTTACAAAAACACTCGAAATGGCCTTTTGGGACTTGACTACAGTTCCAAACTATCAGCATGGCTTGCCAATGGTTCAATTTCGGCACGTGAAATTTATTGGGAAGTGGTAAAATATGAAGCTGAGATTAAAAAAAACCAATCAACTTACTGGTTAATATTTGAATTAATTTGGCGTGATTATTTTAAATTTATTTCATTAAAACATCTAAATAAAATTTTCTTTTTGGGCGGTATTCTCAACAAAATTTATGATTGGAAAAATGATTTAAACCTTTTCAATTCATGGACAGAGGGTCGAACTGCTGAACCTTTTGTAAATGCCAATATGCTGGAGCTAAAGAAAACAGGGTGGATGAGTAATCGAGGTAGACAAAATGTAGCTTCTTTTTTTTCAAAAGATCTTCTGATGGACTGGCGCATGGGAGCCGCATACTTCGAATCTCTGTTGATCGACTATGATGTCCACAGTAATTATGGAAATTGTATGTACACTTCTGGAGTTGGAAATGATCCACGAGATAGAAAATTTAACATTCGCTTCCAAGCTGAGCGTTATGATGCAAACGGTAAATTCCAGCGGCTTTGGAACCAACAAAATTTATTTGAATGATTTTACGATTAATCTTAGGAGATCAACTCAATGAAAATCACTCTTGGTTTGAACAAGTAGATGATCAGAATATCTATGTGTTGATGGAAATGCGCCAAGAAACAGATTACGTAAAACATCATATTCAAAAGGTTATTGCATTTTTCTCTGCGATGAGAGGTTTTGAAAAAAACATTAAAAATAATGGCCACAAAACGCACTACATAAAATTAGATTCCTCCGAAAATAAGCAAAGTTTAGAAGCTAATCTGAAACTTTTAATTGAACAGTACAAAATAACTCAATTCCAATATCTACTGCCAGACGAATACCGATTAGATCAAAAACTTGTTGAATTTTGTAAATTACTTGACATCAAAACTGCTGCCTTCGATACCGAACATTTTATGAGTAGTAGAACGGATTTATCTGTTTTCTATGAGGGTAAAAAACAATACATCATGGAATTTTTCTACCGCAATATGCGAAAGAAATTTGATCTCTTAGTAGAGGGAGGTCAACCCCTTGGAGGTCAATGGAATTTTGATAAAAACAACCGAAATAAATGGAAAGGGAGTCCAGAAATACCTAAACCCTATCTTCCTAAAAATGAAAACCTAGCAAACATCAATCAAATGATTGTAAAAGCGGGGATAAAAACACTGGGGACCTTCGATGAAACTCATTTCCTCTTTCCATCGAATAGATCCGAGGCAATTGAGCAACTTAATTATTTTTGTGAAAACCTTTTGATTCACTTTGGAGACTATCAAGATGCTATGCATACAGAAGAATTAAATCTTTTTCATTCTCGTATTTCTTTTGCCCTAAATGTCAAACTAATCAGCCCCCTAGAAGTTGTTCACAGGGCGATTGAATATTACAAACAAAACAAGGATAGTATTGAGATTTCTCAGGTCGAGGGCTTTGTGAGACAAATTATTGGTTGGAGAGAATACATCCGCGGGATTTACTGGAAAGAAATGCCAAATTATGCCACTAAAAATGTACTTAACAACACCAACTCCCTTCCAGACTTTTACTGGACAGGAAAGACAAAAATGAACTGCTTGAGCAACAGCATCAACAATTCCTTAGAAAATGCTCATGCTCACCACATTCAACGTTTGATGATTACGGGTAATTTTGCTCTTTTGGCTCAAGTTGATCCCCAAAAAGTAGATCAATGGTATTTGGGTATTTATGCGGATGCAATCGAATGGGTTCAACTCCCCAACACTAGGGGAATGAGTCAGTGGGCAGATGGAGGGATTGTAGCAACCAAACCCTATGTGTCTGCCGCTGCTTACATCAATAAGATGAGTACATACTGCAGTAATTGTGTTTACGATAAAAAAATACGTACTGGTGAAAACGCGTGCCCATTTAATAGTTTGTATTGGAATTTCCTTGACGACAAAAAAGAGCACTTTGCAAAAAATAATAGAATGGCAATGATGTTACGCTTATTAGAAAAGATTCCTTTTGAAGAATTAGCAGCAATCAAAGAGCGAGCTGCGAGCATAATACAAAATCCCGATGAATATTAACAAACCGTCTTTGGGAATCGTATGGCTCAAAAGGGATCTCCGTCTAAATGATCATGAACCTTTACATTCTGCACTGAAAGAGAATAGACAAGTACTTTTGCTATATGTGTTTGAAACAATTTTTGCTCAAGATCCACACTACAGTTCTCGACATTTTGATTTCATCAAACAATCTTTACTTGACCTCAACAAACAACTTGAAAATTATAATACTGAGGTGCTCATTTCACAGGGTAGGGTAATCAATATTTTCGAGGAAATAAATGAAACATACAATATCAATAAACTTTATTCTCATCAAGAGACTGGACTAAACATAACTTTTACCCGAGACAAATCAGTAAAAAAATGGTGTAGCTCTGAAAGTATTAGTTGGAAAGAATTTAACCAACAAGGTGTTTTCCGTAGAATGACCAATAGAAAAAAATGGTTGACTAAGTGGATAGAATTGATGAATAAAACTCAATTTTCAATTTCTGAGAGTCCAAATTCATTTTTACCAAAAAACAAGGTTGAGTCTTTGAGTAAGTTTTTGGTTACTCCAAGCTTAGAGACCAAAACTTTTCCAAAAATTCAAGTCGGAGGAAGTACTCAAGCGCATCGGTACATGAATTCTTTTTTTGAAAAACGACACTACAATTATCAAAAACACATCTCTAAGCCAGACTTGGCTCGTAAAAGTTGTAGTCGTCTTTCCCCTTACCTTGCTTACGGAAATCTTTCCATGCGTGAACTGCTTCAAAGAACTGAAGAAGAAAAAGAAAAAGGAAATTCTAGTAGAGGTCTTCAAGCTTTTGAATCTCGATTGCGATGGCAAGCACATTTTATCCAAAAATTTGAAATGGAATGCTCCATGGAATTTGTTTCGGTTAATAAAGGGTACCACAATTTGGCAAAACCTATTAATAAAGAACATATTGAGGCTTGGGAAAAAGGACTAACAGGAGTACCCATGGTAGATGCAGCTATGCGTTGTTTGGTAGCCACAGGTTATTTGAATTTTAGAATGCGAGCATTAGTTGTTTCTTTTTTTGTACATCAATTGTGGCAACCATGGCAGGCAGCTTCAGCACATTTGGCGCGTGAGTTTTTGGATTTTGAACCCGGAATCCATTTTCCACAATTACAAATGCAAGCTGGGGAAACAGGTATTAATACCTTGAGAATTTACAATCCTGTAAAAAATGGTCTGGAACACGATCCTCTCGGAATTTTTACCAAAAATTGGGTTCCGGAGCTCGATCCCTTACCTGACAGTTTAGTTCACACTCCATGGGCAATCACTCCATTTGAAGAAGCAATGTACAACTTTTATCCAGGAAAAAACTACCCCAAACCAATTGTAAATTTGGCAGACAGCAGAAAGCAGGCAAGTGATTTATTGTGGAACAAGCAAAAAGAACCTTTAGTGTATCAAGAGAGTAAGCGCATCTTGAAGAGACACACCCTTTCGAATAGAAAAAGAATACAATAAAAATGAAAAAAGAATTGGATTTTACTGACAGAGAACTGGATAGAATCATAGAAATGGCCTGGGAAGATCGAACCCCATTTGATGCTATTCTTGATCAATTCAAAATTAAAGAGCAAGAGGTAATTCGGATAATGCGACTTAAGTTAAAACCTACTAGTTTTAGGCTTTGGCGCGCCCGTGTTCAAGGTAGAAAAACAAAACACCGGAAATCTCGTGGGATGGAAGTAGATCGATTTCGTTGCAGTAGACAAAGGGGAATCAGCAACAATAAAGTTTCTAAAAGATAAATTTTGTGATTTTAGTTATTGAATTAACCGAAAAAAGACCCCAATCATTAGTTTTTTGAAAACTAAGCTCAAAATCTAACTCATGAAATCCAACAAAACTAGACCTACAATAAACAAAGTATCCTTATCTTTAAATCAACTGGAATCTGAGCAAAAAAGAAAAGACAGCCAAGTTCTGATTGATTTAATGTCAAAAATAACAAATGAAGTGCCCGTGATTTGGGGTACCAGCATTAACGGTTTTGGATCCTATCAGTACAAATACAAGAGCGGTAGAGAGGGAGATTGGTTTCTTACGGGATTTTCACCGCGAAAAAATGCAATGTCTACCTATTTGATGTGTGACCTTGAACATAAAGACCTCAACTTTGATGGGTTGGGGAAATACAAGAAAAGTCAAGGATGTCTTTATTTAAAAAAAACGATGATATTGATTTGAATGTTCTTGGAAAAATCATTCATGATTCTATT
>Ga0206682_10003630_pt1 | contig 13014 bp, 5 predicted proteins | sample M240m12015metaG_FD_155444 | JGI IMG/M metagenome (GOLD analysis project Ga0206682, IMG submission 155444) | Ammonia-oxidizing marine archaeal communities from Monterey Bay, California, United States - M2 40m 12015 | ecosystem: Environmental > Aquatic > Marine > Intertidal zone | place: USA... | reverse complement strand
AGAAGCCTCAGGTAGTGTCTCCGCATACTTTCTAGGGCAAGATACTACTGCATCCAATGGTCCTAGCGCTACACATCTAGGTGGAGTAGTCTTGCAAGAGATGCTAGTTCCTGATAATGGCCCAGAGACCGATCCTATACGACTACATATAGGTGGAACAACTGCGGGTAGCAGTCTAACAGTATTACTTCCTTCCCCTTTTATAGAGAATGTAACGTTAAACCCTTCAGAAGCTATGGTATTTGAGATTTCTTTTACTTCAGCAAGCCCTACCACAGACACAACTGAGCTTACTCTATCTAAAACCTCTCAGTTTAAGGTAACCTACAATTAAAAAATACTTCTTGACTTTTTAACTGCTTTCCCTTATACTATAGAGTATAAAATTCAAACGTGGTCAAAGACCTGGTAAAAGGGAATACTTGTGGATATATATCATCATTTAGAGAATACAAAAGTATTTATCCGACCAACGTCAGGTACTGCTATACATGAGCTAGACTTGTTGTCTTCGGGGGCTACCTTTTCTCAGACTTTTACAGAAAATACTTATGGCGAAAAAACTTTACAAAATTCAGGCCACTTAGTTAAGAAAGGCAACTTTATAAAAGCAAATCCAGCAAACTTCAGCTTCTCTATACCTTTACTAAAAGAAGATGATTTCTCTGCCTCTGTATTCGACCTAATAGTATCTCTAGATAGTACTAACAATTTGCAATCTTTTGACCTCTTTTTTGTTGATCAAGATAAGTCTTTTTTTATAAACAGCTGTGTATTTACTTCCTGCTCCTTTCCAATACAACAAGGAAGCCTATTATCTCTAGAGCTTTCAGGACAGGGAATAAAAATAGAAGAATCGGGAGGTAACGGTTCACCAATTATTACTGATAGCACATGGAGTCTTGGCGGCACCGCTAATTTTGATTCAACCAGTATAGTAGCTAGAACTAGCCCTAGACAATTGCTACCTTTAACAAAAGTTTTAGTAGGAAGAACCAGCGGCTGGACAACGGATTCTGGCGTAGTAACTTCAACAACGAATGCTAATCGCTTACTGCTCCAAACCTCTATGGAACTCCAAAATAATATGATTTGGCTGCCTTATGATAGTATACATAAAGGAGTAGAAGGAGAAATAATGTATCCTAGCGCCTATACTTTAGAAGGTCGCATTTTAGCTGGCAATGCCAAATGGGCTATGACATCTGCTTTAAACGCAGTTGAATCACTTACAGCTAGAACTAACAATACTAAATTTTATGAAAATAGTGCATGGACTACCGGAGCACTTAGTTTAGTATCTGGTACAGATTACGGAATAAAATTCAACGCCGCTTCCGGTGTAAACATATCCTCTAGGATATCACCAGGAGCAATTTACACCTTGGATATGGATTGGAGACTTGCAAGCAATTCTTCGGACATTTCTTCATTACTTACTTACATTACTGCCTAAGGAGGCACTTTATATGCAACTTAAAAACTTAATCATTGATAGCAAATCAGCCTGGATCGACTATTCTGGCATGCAAGGATTCTCAGTAGAGATCGTTAACTTATCTAAAAAAGAACTTCAGGGCTTACGTAAGCGCTGTACTACTCAAAAGCTAGATAGAAAGACTCGCACTATGGAAGAAACTTTAGACGAAGAAAAGTTTGTAGTAGAGTTTACTCATTCTACAATCCGAAACTGGAAAGGCTTAACTTTAGAACATCTAGAAACTTTACTACTAATTGATACTGAAGGGCAAGATTTAACAGAAGAATTAGAATACTCAGCAGAAAACGCAGAAATATTAGTGGGTCAATCAACAGAATTTGACCAATGGCTCAACGAGGTAGTCTTTGATCTAGACAACTTTCGTACAGTCAGAGATAAGTAGCTTATGGGATAGGCTCACAAGTTTCTTCAATACTTCAGATTCTAAGATAACAGTAGATAGATACTTTGAAATATGCGAACAACTAGGACAAGAGCCTGACCCAAAAAAGATTCCTGTAGAGTGGGCAGACCTTCCCGATATAGCTAGAGAGGCCGTCAACATTTTCAATATGTTAGGCGACAGAATAGTAGCAGATATTGGTTATTTAGGAAAAGATTATAGTAATTTAGCAGTACTTATGGCTGCACACGAAATAGAGGATACCGAACTCTTTTTAGAGATTATAAACTGGTTAGACTCAAGAGTTATCAAGCAATCTTCTGAAACAATGAAGAGAGAGCGGGATAAACTTAAGAAGAAACGATAATGGCAAGTACAATTAAGCTAAAAATCTCTATAGATGATAATGGCGACTTAAAGGTTGTAGCTAAAGAGGCTGCTAAAGCTTCTAAAGCTACGGATAAGCTAGCTAATTCAACAGAAAAGCTAAATAATAAAAGAAATCGTTTTCATAAAGGAGAGAAAGGTGTAGCGGGAGCTACAAGTAACTCCACAAAAAGCTTTGCCAAACAAGCCCAGGCCATCGGAGGCGGTAGCTCTGGTCTTGTAGGCGCATACGCAACTCTTGCTGCTCACGTATTCGCAGTATCGGCAGCCTTTGGTGTTCTACAAAGAAATGCAGGTTTCAAGCAATTGGAACAAGGCATTATCTTTACAGGTAGAGCAGCAGGTGCCAACCTACCTTTAGTATCTAAAAATCTTAAAGAAATAACTGATAGTGCCATTTCTACTGCAGATGCAATGAAAGCGGTAGCTATTGGTACGTCTGCAGGATTTAGCTCAGATCAGTTAGAGGGCTTAACCAAAGTAGCAAAAGGAGCATCTCTAGCTTTAGGTAGAGATATGACGGATGCAATGGATCGTCTTGTTCGTGGTGCAGCAAAATTAGAGCCAGAAATACTCGATGAATTAGGCATCATGGTTCGTTTAGATAAGACTGCCCAAGACTTTGCAGGTACAATAGGTAAAAGTGCAGACGAATTAACTGTTTTTGAAAAGAGAATGGCGTTTACAAATGCAATTATTGATCAAGGCCAGAAAAAGTTCGGAGCCTTAAATGGCGTAATCGAAGCAAACCCTTACTCAAAACTAGCAGCACAATTCGATAGTCTGATAAAAGGCACTATAGGTGCTTTTGATACTATACTAGGGCCTGCAGTAGGTGCCATCGCAGGCAGCATGGGAATGTTAGTAGGTGTGATGGGTATCTTTGCCACTGGTGTAGTTAAGATGATGGTACCTGCCTTGAGTCAAGGTGGCGCCGCAGCGGCAGATATGGCCGATCAAATGCAGAAAAATGCGAAATCTCAGATTGCAAATACAAAGGCATTCAAAGATGCTCCAGAGATTTTCACTAAGCTACAGAAGAAAATGGCGGATGGAACTGCAACTGCAAAAGATATGACGGATGCACAAACTAGTTTAAAGAGATCTATAGCTGGCCATAATAATACTATGGATGCTTCTATCAAGAAACATGGTGAAGACTCTAAAGTAGTAAAGGACAAACAAGAAAGATTAAAGGGATCAGAGAACGCTTTAAAATCCCTAACTAATGCACAGAAGCTAGAAACCCAAGCAACCATACAGGCCGGAAGAGCCGATGTACTAAATACGGCATCTACTAAAGGACTAGTAGCTACATATAAAGCATTGAGCACGCAGATCTCAGTCGAAATGGCGCTTCTCAAGGCCGACACAATAGGCAAAACTACGGCTACTAAAGTAACGAAGCAATTTAGCTTTGCTACTCGCATGGCCGCCTTTAGCGTAAAAGCTTTCGGGCTTGCTATAATAAATGCAATCCCCATTATAGGGCAGATTATATTCTTTGCTTCTATGGCTATCGAGCTCTTTAAAAAAATGTTCACGTCTAAACCTACTGTATTAGAAGAGCAGATGGAAAAAACTAAAGAAGTGCTAAAAGAGTTTCCCAATGTAATAAATCAAATGATAGATTCATACGAAATGGCTTCAGATAGCTCTCAACGCTTTGAAATTTCATTAAAAGCACAAGCGGGATTAATTAGTCAAGTAAGTAGCGAAATGAGAGCACAAACGGCAGTGCAAAGAACAGCGTTATTGATAGAACAAGCCAGGGCGAGAGCGGCTCTAATAAAAACAAAAATTATAAATGAAAAAATATCAACCAAGCGTATCGGTGGGGGCACAGACATAAATGCTGTCAGGTATAAAGCAGCGTCACAGGCGGGGGCAGAGAAAAGAGTACAGAATGCCAATGAAGATACTGTAGACCTAGATCTAGCAAAAGATAACCAAATAGTAATTATGGCAGAAGCTATAACTATGCAACAGATGATGGCTGCAGCAACTAAGGCAGGTTCTAATGAAAATAAGCTAGCAAATAAGCAACTAGAAGAAACTACCAGAATCTTTGAATTACTGGTTAATGGTGGCATGGGACCAGATGAGGCTGGCAAAGCCTACCAGAAGCTGGAGCTAGAGGTTGGTAATACTTTGGAAACTTTCAAGGCTTCTACAGATTTGGTTGCAGCTAGTAATAAGAGAATGCTGGAAGCTGCAAAACCTACAGGAGTATACTCGGGTGAAATTACGGAGCTAGGTACTGTCATTTCTGCTTTAACAGACGAGATGGACAACCCAGAAGTAGTTGCACGATATGCACAAATATTCCAAAACTTTGGCATAAAAGAAGGGGACTTAGAGTCATTACGGACACTGAAAAAAGAGCTTAAAGAGTTAAATCATTTAGCAACAAATGCTGGTGTACAAGCCTCTGGAGAGAAACTACAGGCTTTCGGTGACGAAAAAGCAGGTGGAACAACCAAGGAGTTGCTAGGGAAAGAAAGAAGTAGGTCCGTGGATAGAATGGACATTGCTCAAAGAAACTTAGATGTAGGCATACAAACTGGAATGACCGACTCCGAAAAAGCAGGCTACAATACTACTATAAATAATGAATTATTAAATCAAGGAAAGATCGATAGCCAGCTGTCGGCAGACAGAGTTTCAGAAGCCACTAGACTAGGCGGAGCGGGGTTCGGGGCAGGTACGCAAGTAGGAGAGACTGTACAGAATATCAAAGGCACGTTGGACAATCCAGAAGTAGAAAAATCGGCTAAAATTAAAATGATGTCTGACGCTATATCTCCTATGACAGAGCAGTTAAAGTCGATGGGCCCAGAAGGCGAAGCCATGGGCATGGCAATAGAAGGAGCGGCACTCTTAGGTGAGACTTTAACTAGTGCATTTGAAGGTGGAAAGATGTCAGCAAAAGACGGTCTTGCGGCTACTGCCGCAGCACTTAGTGCCGTTAGTGGTATAATGAAAGCTCAGACCAAAATGCGAGTTGCAGGAATAGATAAAGAGATAAAGGCAGAGCAACAAAGAGATGGTAAATCTAAAGAAAGCCTAGATAAAATTAAAAAACTAGAGAAAAAGAAAGACGATATGAAACGCAAGTCTTTTGAGAAACAGAAAAAAATGCAAATAGCACAGACTGTAATAAGTACAGTTAGTGCTGTAATGGCAGTAATGGATGATGTTCCCACTCCCTTTAACTTTATACTTGCAGGTCTTGTTGGTGCTATGGGTGCGATGCAAATTGCTACAATTAGAAAGCAAACCTACGATGGAGGCGGCGGGGGCGGTGGTGGCGCAATTGCTAAAAAACCCAGCTCTGTATCTATGGGAGAGCGCGGAGGTAGCGTAGATCTTGCTAAGTCCTCATCCGGAGCCGTAGGAGAATTAGGCTATGCTAGAGGGAAAGATGGTATCGGAAATATAAATAACTTTAAGCCCGCTTTTACTGGGGCACGGTATAGAGCATCGGGAGGCAGTGCAGGCTATATAGTAGGCGAACAAGGTCCTGAGCTATTTATGCCAGACACTCCCGGAAATATAGTATCTGCAGGAGACACAGCAGCTGGAGGAGGTAGCTCTAATGTAAACATTAGTATCTCTGCTATAGATGCAGCAGGCGTAGAAGACGTACTACAAGCACAGAGAGCAAACATAATAGGTATGATCAGAGAATCAGCAAATCAAGTAGGTGAAACATTCTTAGAAAATGTTGACACTATAAGCGAAGGAGCAACATACTAATGGCAGTTTTTAGCAGTTATCAAAACACTTTACCAGATCCTAACAACGGGGTCTCTGCTAGTGGCAGTGCAGGGTCTGGGGACTCAGGCTATTTAGCCGGTCCCGGCTACTCTTCGGTATCTTTAAAATCTGTATTTCCTGCGCAAACCACACGAACAAACTCAGGTAGTGTAATTGTTCGTAATATAGCAGGACATAAATGGGATATTAGTATAAGCTATAACCCTCTTTTGCGCTCCCAGTTTGAGCCTATGTATGCTTTTCTATTGCAAAAGAAAGGTTCAGTATCTCACTTTTTTGTCTCTCTGCCTCAGTATAAACAGTCTCAGAATACTTCCTGGAACTCCTATCTAACTACAGGAAACAGTGGAGGCGTACAAACTGTTAAACCTACGATTAATGTCTTGGCAGGAGCAGATAACTTTTACTTTACTAATAACGGTGGAACAGCATTTAATTCTTCTACTATGGCGAATGGTAATCCTGCAGTAGGCGATTTATTTAATATTATTGACACAAACGATACTAATCACTCCAAAGTGTATATGATTACTAGAGTTTCTACTTATCTAGATTATCTGACAGGTAATAGGCCTACCACATCACAATTCAAAATAGAGTTTACTCCCCCTCTAAGAAAGGCGGTAAATGCAGCAACTAGCACCATAAACTTCACAGATGTAAAGTTTAGAGTAATTAATAGAGGAAAAGAGATAAGCTATAACTTAGACGTAAATAACTTATATAAGCTATCTCTAAACGTAGAGGAGGCTCAACCGTAATGGCAACACAAAACCTAAGAGAATTAAGTGACTTACTTAAAGCAGCATTAAGAGAGAATGTTGCATTTAGTTACGCACATCTTATAAAGTTCGAGAGACCCAAAAGAGCCGCACAGCTTTTAGGAGAATCTAGCAATCAAGCTAAGGATTACGTTTATATTACAGACGCTGCTTACGATATACTATTTGATGATGGTTCAGGTAATGGAGCCCAGATTTATAGAGCAAACAAAGTATTGAAGTTAAGCAATGCTAACGAAACTATAAAAGCAAAAGCATCTACCATGTCTATAAACCTAGACTCCTCCACTTTAGACTCTAGGGCTATAAACCCTACTATAACAGTGACTTCAGGTATAGCTTCTGGAAATCAAGGAGAATTAACTTCCTCAGACACTAACTTTGTAGAAGAAGGGTTTAGAGAAGGAGACAAAGTTTCTTTGGTACTAGGTAGTGTTTCTTATGATCTACGTATAGAAACTTTTACAACTAATGGCAAAGGTTTTATACTTACAAATATTATGGGAACCGGCTTAGCTGTTCCCTCGATTAACGGTGTACAGTACGATAGTTTAGACTTAGTATCAGAAGAACTAACTTCATTAACTAGTGATAAAGTAGCCACTACATACACTAGTTACATAAATCGAGATATAGAAGTACACAAATTATTTACAGCAGTAGAAGCTGTAAGCTTAGATGTAAACACCGATGGGACCGATGAAACTGCAGTAGCTGCTGGAGGTAGCTTAGGTAGCTACCTAATGTTTAAAGGAATTATAGCAAATGCTAACATTACGGACGGGCCTACACGCTCTCAGATAACTTGGGTAGCTGCAAGCCATTGGGCCGACTTTAACAGAGTACAAGGAAGAAGAACCGAAGACACTGGACATAGAGCTTTGGACTCTGATGGTGTTCCTAGCAGAGACGCTACAATTACTCCTGCCTACGCTGATGACTTAGGGTTTTTACATGCCACTCGATCAGTTAATTTAACAGCCGTATATAATAGAACAGAAACTAGAACAGAAGTTGATTACGATAGTGGGTTTCTTGGTATTGGTGCAGATGTAAGTAGTAGAGAAGTTGAATATGATGTTCCTACAGAGCTTGACTTAAAATTTAACATGCAAGCAAAATACCTTCCTTTAGTATACGGAGTACAAAGGGTAGACAGTATTCCAATGTTTGCAGATACTAGATTCAATCAATCGACACAGGTGCACGCATTATATGGACTAGCAGAAGGGAGAATTACAGGTTTATATGATCTTCAATTAGATGGGCATAGCTCCATTTGTATGGATGCCCAGGATTACGATGTACGAGGTACATTAGAGGTAGCAGAAGACGCAGACGGAAAAATAGACTTTCTATGTAAAGGTTATCAGAACTATGGCAATACACTAGTCGGGTATGACTCTACTAGTGGGCAAGCTACATCTACTACTAGCTCCGCAGTAGGTCAAAATACCTTCGGTAAGTTTGCAACAAATACGGGCGTAGTACCTCTATTTGACGATTTTAAGCCCGTCGTATTTAAACATAGCGAACGAGCTATAGGAAATAAAGGTATACTACATGAGTTAACTCATTCTTTCGATAGTCCTATAGATTGTCATTTAACTTTCCACTCTGGAAAATCTTACCAAAAAGCCAACAACAGAATGGTGTCTATAGCTCAGGCTGCTAATCCTGATAACAGGTTTAAAATACAAAGAGATTACTATGACCAGAAAGAAGTATACTGGGGTCCCAATCATAGGCTATTAGATACAGCATACCTACATGCTGAGTTTCGCATAACAGAGGGAGAAACTAAACTACCTAAATTTAAGGCGGTACTTAAAGGTATGGCCGTAGAATGTTTTAACTACGATAAAAGTTACGCATTAGATATAACTAAGATTTCATCTAATACCTCTCAGCTAAAGAACTTTCAAATTGGAGACCAGGTAACGGTACACGCCACTGTAGGTGAAGCTGAAATTACTGGATCTAGTAATTGGTTTATTTTTGACAGATGGTTTTTCTATGATGCTGAAGGCTCTAAAAACTATAGATTTATTGTTAAAAATAGTCATGAAGAATATCCTGCAATAACCTCTACAGATAGGTTTTTCTTAAAAGTAGGAACCTCTAAACTGCATTTTGCCGGGCATGGTGCCAAAGCTCATGCAACCGATCAGCAAGTAGGAACAGCCCTACAAACTTCTGTGGTCTCTACAGGGGCACAATCTTTGTTGGTATCAAGCCCTAGTTATGCTTTTAATGCTGTTTTAACGACGCTACCAAGTCCTTCCATTAAGCTTATATCTACTAGTAATGCGTCTTTTAAGCACGCAAATTTTGCAGGTTTTAACTATACTGCTCCAAACTTTACAAATGTAGGGAGTAATATTACCTGGACATCAGCTATTTCCTCGGTAATTATAGGAAACGGAATAGCACTACATTCCTCTGCTTCGTCCAGCTCTAATGCTTACAACGGAGCAAGGATTACGGTAACAAGAAATTTTGATGATGGCACTAAATACATACAAACAAGAAAGATAGTAGGGTATAATGGTACTCATAAAGTAGCGGTAGTAGATTCTCCTTGGGATGGAGACTATATCCCAGGCTACTCAGAACCTACAAATCCGGATACATATAATATAGAAATAGCTGTAGATGAGCGACCTAGTCTTAACCCTTCTATGCAATTGATGGATTATTTACGTAGTAAGAGGTACGGAAAAGGCTTAAAGCTAAGTGATATAGATGTGCCTTCCTTTGTAGCATCTGCCAGAGAGTGTGACCAACAAAGTACAGTAACCGTAGTATGTGCTAGCGCAGCAGTAGGGAGCTTGGAGAAAGGGGCAGTATATACCTACGGTACAGCAGGTACAGCAGGATATTTTAGAGGTACAGTATCTGAAGTAGAAACAACTAGCAGGAACATAGGAGGTGCTTTATATAAACAAGTCACCTTTAGGAATGTAGTAGGCAAGTTAGGAAGAAAGTTCAATAAGTATACTAACTTTGCAGCTAACGAGTTAATATGGCAAAATGGAGTAGCAAAACCGGCCACTGCTGGGTATATGACAGGGGGTTTTGGTACAGGGGGTAATTTATCTACTGCTACTCTTACTAAACTAACGGCTGATCAGGTCGCAAAAAACGGGCCTACCAGTTTAGTTATAGATGTCAGCGTATTTAAGTCGGGTAATGGTAATCCTATTGTTAAAAGCTATACCTCCAATTTTAATAGTTATAATGCTTCTGGGTATTCTTTATACGACTCAGATGATATTAAGTATTGGAAGTATGTAGGGTGGGATTACCCAGATCAAAGAAACGTTACTAGACACCAGATGAACCAATCCATTAATACTTCTCAACCTCTTTTTACTAACGTAAATAAGATGCTAGATCAGTTTAACGGTATGCTACGTTATTCGTCAGGAAAGTACTCTTTAGCTATAAAAAGTAAACAGCCTTTGGAGTTTGACGGTTTAGAAATTTTTGAGGCGGGAGACATAATAGGAGACCTTAAACTAACGGATTCGGGTAGTAAAAAAACTTATAATACAGCCCAACTTAGCTTCCCCGATCCCCAGAATAAATTCGAGAATAGGGAGATAGGCTTCTTTGACTCTAACTTTCTCAAAGAAGATAAAGGTGTACCCAAAAATTTAAGTTATCAAGTTAGGGGTATTACAAACTATTTTAACGCAAGATTTAATGTAGTACAAAAAATAAAAGAATCTAGGTATGGTCTTACCGTAAACTTTCAGGTAGGTCCTAGAGGCTTGGCACTTATTCCTGGAGAAATCATTAAATTAAGCTATCCCAGATTTGGCTTCCAAAGTAAGTCTTTTCGTGTTTTGGCCTTAACATTTACTGCGGATTGTTTAGTAAATGTTACAGCAGCAGAACATAATGAAGACGCGTACATAGTAGAAAACATTCAGGAAGACGTAGACGGAGGTACTTTTGAGCTAGGCGGGGTTGCCATAAAAGATCAGCCCACGGAGCCTAGTGGCCTTACTGCCAGTTCTAACAGTCCTGGAGGTATAACTCTGACTTGGGCACACAGTGCCTCATTCAGCCCTTTAACTCATAATGTAGAAATATGGAGAGGTACAGGCAGTGTAAGATCAGTAACTACTAACGTAACTGCTACATCTACAAATCCTACCGCTCTTACTACTAGTGTTGTAGTGGCGGATGTAACAGGTATTGCCGAACAAGATTATGTAGTATTTAGAAATTCCCCTGCAGGATTAAAAGTAACTAATATTAATACTAGTAATAATACTCTAACATTTGATAAAGCTGTTGAAATACCTCTTAATGTAGAAGGTAGTACAGAAGAAACTGTGCCTGAGCTAACTGCAAATGAAGTAGATACAGTAGGTAGCACACCTACTATATCCGCCAGAACTAAGTTGACTTTTTTCAAAGCCGTAAAAGTACATACAACTAGCGGAGATGAAAATGAGTATGTAGATCCTGTAGTGTCTTCAAGTAACACCGTAACTAGATATTATTGGGTTAGATATTCTGTTCGTACCCAAGAGTTAAGCTCAGGAGCTATAAAAACTACCGAAAAGTTTTCTAACTTTGAGCCTGTGGGTAGTGGGGTTCAGGCAACTAGCCAGCCTTCTTCTGCGCCTAGAACTGTGAAACTAACGGTAGGGGGTTCTAATGAAACAGGCAATGTGGTTACTTATGATATTGACTCTGCTAATCCCAGTCCTTCTTCTGTGACTGTAACTGCTGTCCCTTCCAATATTTCTGATGCAGCTAATGTAACTTATACATATGCTAATAGTACTGACGGCACAAACTTTACAGACTATAACTCCGGGGTTAGCGCCAATATTCTCACTTATGTTCCCCCCGCTAGTTTAGGAACGGGTATACTTGATATCATTCGTGTAACTATGGTAGATCAGATACCGGGTGGACCTAGCTATACTGCAACAGATACTGTAACAATACAAGGTACTCGTACTACTCCTAACCTAATTACAGGTTCTTTAAACCTTGCAGGTCCTTATTCAACTTTCGAGGGCTTAACTACAGCTTCTTTTCATAAGGCGGCTAACGCAACAATAGAATTAGACACTAATGCAGGAAACTTTTTAAGCGGAGGACAGTCTTTAGAAGTTAAAGCTACTGGTACAGACGCATGGGTTTACTTTACTGCATTAGCCAATGGTACTTCGTTTAATAATTCAATCTCAATAACTCCTGGGAAACAGTTTGTACTGTCTGCATTCGTAAAATTAAATAATACAAATAGCCCTATTACTACGAATAACGTACAGCTATACATAAGACATAATGGACAAGAAAACAACAACCATGAAAGAGGTACGGTATTACACCATAGTGTGCCTGCAGATGGTGCGTGGCATAGAATAGAGACACAAATTGATTTGTCAGTGGCAACTAATAATAGAAATGCTGCAACCGCCTTAACTATTAGAGTTGATAATGACTCTTTTAGCTCTAATGGCACCACGACAATGTACTTTGATAATATTCAATTAGAAGAGAGACCTGCAAATTCAGACGCAAGTCAGTTTACTCCTGCAAGTGACGGAAGTTTTTCAGTACAGCAAACTTTACCCGTATTTAACTTTTCTGCTAACTCTACAGGGGCTGTAAGTGATGTATCGGGTTATAGTAATTCCTTCATTGTTACTAAAGATGGGGTGGCTTACTCTTTTGATAATACTACCCCCACCAGTGTAGCAACCTCATACTCTCCTAAATCTTACAGATTTGGTACTATAGTAGAGAGTCAAAGTAATTATGGTAGTGGAGTCGTAGATGACATTAAGTTAGCTATAACTTCCGCGGGAGCTATCTCGATAGAAACAGGTTCAAATTCCCCTTTTCTAGCTGCAAATAGCGTAGACTCTTGTCATGCAGACGTACCTGTACTTGATAATGCGACAGGGTTAATAATAGCCACTATTCGTTTAGCTTTTACTAAGACACAGGACGGTACTATAGGTATTTCTCCGCCCACATTATCTCTTAGAGCAAGTGAGCAGATAATAGAGTACAATGCGGCAGGTACAAGAAGTGCTAGCAATATTACTCTTACTGCAGAGTCTAAGAACTTTACGGATGCATATTTTAAATTTACAGACAATTTTAGTGGTGGTACTACTGCCACCAACGAAACTGGCTTTACTAAC
>Ga0206682_10003627_pt1 | contig 13017 bp, 4 predicted proteins | sample M240m12015metaG_FD_155444 | JGI IMG/M metagenome (GOLD analysis project Ga0206682, IMG submission 155444) | Ammonia-oxidizing marine archaeal communities from Monterey Bay, California, United States - M2 40m 12015 | ecosystem: Environmental > Aquatic > Marine > Intertidal zone | place: USA... | reverse complement strand
TCGCCTCTTCCGTCGCCTCTTCCGTCGCCTCTTCCGTCGCCTCTTCCGTCGCCTCTCGCGTCGCCTCTTCCGTCTCATCCCGCTCTTCCGCCAGCGCCATCCTCGCCACCGCACCGCGCATCTCGCGAATCTCCGCCTCGGCGTCCGAGACGAGAAACGCCGGCTCGACCGGGGTCGCCGCGCGAACGCGGAGGCTCGCCGGCGCGGCGGGGCCGACTCCGGCGGCGTCGTCGGGAAGACACCCGGACGCGTCGTCGTTTCGCTCGACGTCGGCGGCGTCGGCGGCGTCGGACGTCTCGGCGGACGCCTCTCGCGCTTCGCGCTCGACGATCGAAGCGTCGCCCCGCTCGATCCCGAGCGTGGCGAGCGCCTCGCGCGCCCACTCGTCCGGCCCGACCCCGAGCCCGCGAAGCGGCGCGGGCGTCTCGGGAGGGGCGCCGGCGCCGCCTCTCCTCCCGCCTCTTCTCGCCGCGGCGGCGCCTGGCGAGGCGAGCACGTCCAGCGTGCTCAGCACGTCCGCGTCCGCGTCGACGTCCGTGGAGACATCCCCCTCGGACAAATCGGCGTATCCGTGCGGAACGTCTCCGTCCTCGAACGAGAGGCGGACGCCGCGCGCGCCGCCGCCGCGTTCGCGAACGTCGGCGTCGCGATTCGCGCCGTTCGCGTCGCGCGCGTTCGCGTCTGCGTCTCCGTCGGATGCGTCTCCGTCGAGCGCCTCTCCTCGCGCCTCGAGACCGCGCGACGCGGACGCCGCGAACTCGGGCGTGGCGAACTCGAGCGAGGACGCGGAGTCGTTTCCGGCGCTCGGCCTCGCGTTCGTGGCGTCGGGAGACAGCGCGGGACCGCCGGGTGAGCCGTCCAGCCACGCGGACGCGTCTTCGACGCGCGCGGTGTTGTCGCCGTCGCTCGGGTCGAAGTCGTCGAGGAACGAATCGAAATCGGCCGAGCGGTCCGCCTCGGGCGCGCTCTGCGGCTCGGGCGAGGGCGTCACGGACCGAGCCGGCGACGACCCCGCGGACGACATGGCCGCGTCGCCGCGGTCAAGGGAGAACCGGCGTGCGCGACACGCGGTGTGGCCGCGAGCCTCGGACGTCTCGAGCTGTCTTCTTCGGCAACGGTCGTCGCGTCGTCGTTTCAAACGAGAATTTCCGCGGAAATCACACCTTCACACGTTCACACCGGACGCGAAAAAGCGCACGCGGAGGTGCCGAGCTTATCCGCGCTCATCGATCCCGTCGACACTTCGTGTCCGCGCCAGGAGAGGCGACATGGCGCTTCGGTTGACGAGCTCGCTGTTCGCGCGAGCGCGCGTCGCGCCGCGGCGCGGCACGACGCGCGCGCTCGCGTCGACGGGAACGCGCGGTGTCTCCGCGCGTCCCACGTCGTTTCCGGGCGGCGGCGGCGGTTCCGCGAGAAGGCAACTCCGCGCGCGCGGCTCTCGAGGCGCCTCCTCCGAGACGGCCGCGTCTTCGCCCCGCCTGGTGGCGCCGCCTTGGAAGGAGGAGGTTTTGGACTCGCACGCGGCGCTCGGGGACGTGTGTTTCGTGCTGTGCGCCCCGCAAGGCCCCCAGAACTGCGGCGCGGTGGCGCGGGTCATGCAGAACTTCGGGGTGTACGACCTGCGGCTGGTCAATCCCGGGCCGTTTGTGCTCGAGCGCGCCGGCGACTCGGCGGCGACGGCGTTTTCGGCGGACGGCGTTTCCGGCTCGGCCGCGCCGGACGGCGCGAACGCGCGCGGCGGCGTGAACTCGGGCGCGGCGCTGGGACCGGACGGACTCGGGCTCGGGGACGACGTCCCGCTCGCGCTCCGGCCGACCCTGACGAAGGACGAACGCGGCGAACGCGGCGAATCGGGGCGAATCGCGACGACGCCGGAGGATGCGCGCGACGCGCCTCCGATACCTCCGCCGCCGCTCTGTGCGGAGGCGTACCGCTTCGCGTGCGCGGCGGACTGGCTCCTGGCGGACGCGTCCAGGCACGACTCGCACATCGACGCCCTGGCGGACTGCACGTTCGTCATGGCCACGACGGCGCGGCCGCGGGGAAACGTCCCGTTGGTCACGGCGCGGACGGCGGCGCGGATGCTCGTCGAGGAGGCGCGAAGAGGCAAAGTCGCGGTTTTGTTCGGGAACGAACGCACGGGTTTGACGAACGAGGAGCTGGCGCAGGCGCACGCGTGCGTCGCGATTCCGACCGCGGGCCAAGGCGCGCTGTGCCGCGAGTCGCTCAAGTACACCGGGGGGACGGGGCCGACGTCGCTCAACCTGTCGCAAGCGGTGGGCGTCCTGGCGTACGAGCTGTTCATGGCGGCGGACGCGGCGCGCGCCGAGGCGGACGACGCGTACCGGGGCGTCGCCGAGGGCGCCATAAACGTCCCCAAGGCGCAGCTCATGACGGTCGGGGAGAAGAACACGCTGAAAAACGAGCTCATCGCCGCGCGCAGGACGCTGGACGTGCTCGCTTCGCCGCGCGAGAAGAAAGAAGACGGCGCGGAAATCGACGCGGAAATCGACGCGGAAATCGACGCGGACCGCCGCGAGGAGAGGGGCGTGGAGCGCGTTTTGAACGCGGCGCCGTTACAGCGCCGCGACGCCGCGGCGCTGTTTCAGCTGGCGCGGCGGGTGAAGGCCATCGGGGCGGTGGACGCGGGCGACCCCGCCGGCGAGGATGCCGACGGGACCCCTCGGGGATCGAACCCGGGACCTCTGGATGAAAAGGTGACGCGCGTGGTGGCGCGGATGGCCGAAACCGGCGAGACGCCGAGCGTGAAGCGCGCGCGCGCGCGCGTCCGCGAAGCGCTCGGCTTGTCGTTGACGGACAAGGAGATCGCCAGGGCGATCGAACGAGCCGTAGAAAAAGAGACGTAGACACGCTTTGTCGTAGAAAAAGAGACGTACGTAGCTACGTTGGCTAAGGGTAAAGGAGCCGCATCAGAGATGAATCGCCGAATCGCGAAATCGCGAAATCGCGAAATCGCGCTCGTCAGATTTTGCGAGACGGCTTCTCGAAGCTCTGTTCCTTCCCCGCTTTCCGGTGCTGCGGGCGCTCCGTCGCCAGACGGCTGGTATCCTCGTTCGCGAGGTGCGTCCACTTCGTTTGGCCCACCTTGCCGAACTTGTCTCCCCGGACCTGCATCGCCTTCGGCAGCGCGCTCTTGTCCACGCCCCGGTCCCCGCCGGTGGCGGCGGAGAAGTCTCGCGCGTAAATCTCGTGCGTCGACGCCGTGCCGAAGGCGTCATCCGCGGCTTCCTGGAAAAACGCGCCTTTGTGGTAATACTTCTGCATGAACCCCAGTTTGGGCTTCTCGCCCTGGCTCGTCGCCCCCCCCGCTTTCGTCTCGTCCCCGAGCCCTCGTCGCAGCTCCGGGTGCGCGTCGAAGTACTTCTTCTTCTCCGCCTCGGACATGCGCCGAATCTTCTCCTGCTCCTCGCGCTCGGCGAACATGCGGTCGCGGGTCTTCTCGTCCTCTTCGATCCGCGCCAGTTCCCGCAGGCGCCACGCCTGGTACGCGACGGACGGGTCCTCGAGCTCGTCGTCCGTGTCCACGTCGGACGCATCTGCGTTCGCCTCCGCGTTCGCGATGGCGGTCTCGCGCTCGAGCTCGAGCTCGAGGAGCCGGCGGCTCTCCTCGGCGCGCTTTCGTCGGTGCGCCTCGTCGCGCGCCGCCCACTCGGCGTCGGCGTCCGCCGCCTCTTCGCCGTCGCGCGTCTCGTTTTTTAGCGTCTCGCGCTTCGCGCGCGAAACGAACACGGGTCGCACCATCACGCGCGCATCATCATCGCTGTCGCTCGCGTCCGTGTCCGTCTCCCAGCTCGAGGAACCTTCGTCTTCGGAAGCGCCGCGTCCGGGATCGGGACGCGGCTTCTCGTCGGCGTCGGCGTCTCGCGACTCTTTTTTTTCCTCGACGGGCAGGCCCTCCTCCTCCCCCGCGCGCCGCGCGGCGAGCCGCGCGCGCGCGACCGCGCGCCGCCGCGCGATGTCGTCTTCGTCCTCCTCCTCCTCGGAGGCGGAGGACTCGTCCTCGGACCCGGCGGGCGGGTCGCGCGGGCCCCGGACGATCGTCGGGGGCTTCACCGCGCGAGCGCCTGAGATGATGACCGCGGGCGCGGCGACGCGTCTACGCCCGGGCTGCGCCGAGGACAACGTCGCGGCCGACACGTCGTCGTTCCTCGCGTCGTCATCTCTGACGTCCTCGTCCGCCTCCGCCGCGGCGGCCCAACCGGGGAGCACGCCGGCCCTGTGCCTGGACACCTTGGTGGCCACCTCGGCGGCGCGCCCATCGCGCTTTTCGCGGTCGCGGTCGAGCCAGCTCGGGTTGCTCCCCTTGACGCGGACGGTCTCGTCCGCGCGGACGCGGCCCGACATGCCTCCGAACGCGCCGTCGAAGGACCCGCGGGGGGCGGACTCGGGTGACGCGCGGGTCTAGGAGTGCGCGCGGGGACGAGACGTTCGCGTGACGTTGAAAAACACGCGTTCGCGAGTCGCGAGTTGAACGCGCAAAACATTCGGCGTCGCTCGTGGTTGGACCTGGCGACGCACACACGACGTTCAGCGATCAGAGGACAAAGTCAGAGGTTGTCGAGCACGAAATATGCATAGACTACAAACACGCGCGCTCTCCTCGCTCTACTCCGCCTTGCGCCCGCCCCACACCCCCGCGGTCGCCGCGGTCGCCGCGGACACCGCGGGCTTCCCCCCCAGCCCCGGGAAGTCGTCCTCCTTGCGCACGAACGTCGAGTCCCCGGTGTCCGGCGCCTCGGCGCCGGAAGCCCCCGGGTTCCGTCCCGGGCCTCGCGAAGACGCTTCTTTTTTCTTCTCCTCCGGCGCTTCTTTTTTCGACGCGTCGTCGTTTCGCCTCCGCGGCGCGTTCGGGTTCTCCTTCTGCTCGGCGTTGCTGTCGCCCGACGTCTCCGAGGTGGGCGACGACGGGCTTCCGGGAGGGCTTCCCGCGGTGGTCACGGGCGGAGCCGAGGCTCCGTCCGTCTGCGTCGAGGTTTGTTCCGAGTCTGAGACGGCGACGGACCTTCGCCGCAGGGCGTCGGTCACGGGGCCTTTGGCCCAGGCGCCCGCCAACGGCGGCGCCCGCGGCGGCGCCTTGGCGGCGCCGGAGGCGCCGCCTCCGGCGGCGAGATCCGCGGGCTCAGACGTGCGCTCCGTGACGCTCGATCGAGCCTCGATCGGCTCTTCGATCGGTCCACCGACGTCGGAATACGCGTGCGGTTCATCCGCCGATTTCGCTGTTTCGGTCGTCGCGCCCAACCGAGTCGCGGCGCTCGATTCTCTCGCGACGCTTTTTTTTCCGACGCTCGTTTGCCCGGCGGCGACGAGCGACGACCAAGAGCCTTTGGCGCCCGTCGCCGACGCGAGCGCGGGCGTCGCGGCGGAAACCTCCACGCTAGCGTCCGCGACGAGCGCCGGATTCGAGTCCGCCTCGGCGATGTCCGCCGAAGAGGGTGCGCGGCGGATGACGTCCAGCGCGGCGGCGCCCTTGGGGCCCCACGAGGGCGGAGCGGCGGACGGAGCGACGGGAACGCCGCCGGGACCGACGTCGACGTCGACGCCGCTGGGGGGCGGGCCCGGCGGCGCCGGCGGCGCGCCGGGCGGCGTTTCTCTCGCCGCCGATTCTCCCTCGTCTCCGGAGCCCCGTTTTTGCCCGGGGGGGTTCCTCCGGCGTTCCGAGCGACCGCCACCGCCGCCGCCGTTCCGCCCGTCCCTATCGCGGCCGCGCGGGGGCTCGGCGCCGGCGGCGATCGCCGCCGCCGCCGCCGCCGCGAATCCGGCCCCGGCGAATCCGTCGCGCGCGCTCGCCGCGTCGCCTTTCCGACGGCGGTTCCGACCGCGGGCAGCCCTGCCGCCAGTCTCCCTCCCCACGCCAGTCTCCCTCTGTCGCGCATCGTCGCCGTTCGCGGAGAACGAGCCCCCGCGCGAGTGCCCTCTCGCCCCTCGCGCGTCCCGCCCGGCGGCCCTCGCGCCCGCGCGCCCGCCGGCGAACTCGCCGCCGGGCCCGAAGGCGCCCCGGCGCACCGCCGCCGCCGCCGCCGCAGCCGCCGCCGCGCGCTGCGCCGCGTGCTGCGCCGCGCGCTCGTACTCGTAGCGGCGTCGGATGGCGACGCGGTGGTAGTGCCTCCCGAACTCGAGGTGCCGCCAGATCGCCTCCAGGTCGCCGGCGAAGATGTCGCGGGGGGGCGCGGACGCGAACCCCAAACCCACCGTCCCGGGGGGGGTCACCGCCGGCGGAGGCATGGAAACGCGTTCGGGCGAAAGCGCGCGGGCGGGCGCGCGCGTCACGATCGCCGCGTCGAGCCCGCCGAATGTCTCGGGGAAGAACGTGGCGACGTTCGCCTCGCGGCGCACGCGCGCCGCCGCGGCGTCGCGCGCCGCGCGCGCGACGCCGGGCGGCGGCGGGCCGGGAGGCACCGGGGGTGGCCGCGGCGGGAGCGGCCCCGGACCCGGACCCGCCGTCGTACGAGCAATCAGTCTCCGCTCGGTTTCGGGCGCGCGCGCGCGCGGCGAGTCCTTCGTGGGGCTCGTCCCGAGCAGCGAGTCACCGAGCGGGGGAAGAACGGCGGCATCCGAAGGGTCCAAAGAATCGTGACCCCCGCCCGGCTTTGCCCCACTCCGAGGAGGCTCCGCGCACATCTCCGCGAAGTGCCCGCCCCCCCGCGTGGACGCGCCACGGCTCTCTGCTCTGGACGAGCCCCCCGGGGTGGAGCCGCCCGCCAGCTGGCGGTGGAACGGCGATATGTCGTCGAAGTCGCCCTCGCCGCCCAGGCTCAGGCCCCGCGCGCGGCGCGGCGTCGCCGCGCGCGCCGACTCGTCGGCGGCGGCGACGAAGGCGGCGGCGACGACGGCGGCGGCGGACGCTTCGCGCGAATCCGCGCGGACGGACTCGCCGGACGCTTCGCCGGACGCTTCGTTCGTCTCTCGCTCCGCGGAGGCGTCGGAGAGCCTGGGGAAGTGTCTGTTCGCCAGCGCCTCCGCCGCCGCCGCCGCCGCGAGCTCCGCCGCAGGCAACGGTTCCCATCGCCCCCAGAAAGGCCCGCGGTCCTCGTCCTCCACGCGCGCCGAGGCTCGCGCGTGCATCACGGGGCAGCCGCGCCCGATGAGGTGAGGCTCGGCGCGCTCGCCCTCGGGCGACGCGGGACCCAGGCGGGGCCACCCGCGGTCGGAATCCGACCCGGGGCTTCCGAGTAGACTCGTCTCGGAGACGACGCCGCTTCCTTCCGACTTTTCGTCGTCGTCGTCGTCGTTCGCTACGGCTCCTCTCGTACGAGCGAACGACGAATCGGACGAATCGTCCTCCTTCACGCGCACGCGCAGCCCGTCGAGCGCGGGGTCGCTGAGCGACGACAGCAACCGCCGGGCCGGTCCGCCGACGGCGTCGCCGACGCGACCCTCCCGCGAGACGGTCACGCTGTGTCTCCGTTGCGTCGTCGACGGCGTCATCGAAACCTCGTCGGCGTGCTCGCGCCCGCCGGGGGTGGCTGGTGCGGACGGCAAAAGCGCGACTCTGCGGTGCTTAGCGGTGTTCCCGAAAAACTCCCGCAAAACGCGCGCCGCTAAAAAGTCGCACGAGTCATTCGTGAAAGACATCTCGCGTAGCGCCCCCAGCTTCGCCGCCGCCAGTTTCAAGGCTTTGCGGATGCGCGCCGCGTTTCCCTGCGACACGCTCCGGCCAAGGTTGTTGGACGGCAGAAGCGGGTCGATCACGTTCATGTGTTTGATGGGCACGCGGACGCGGGGAGGAGGGTCGGGAAACTCGTCGCGCGATGCGGAGAAAGGCGAAATATCGTCGCCGGTCTCGGCGCTCGCGTCACCTCCGGCGCTCCGAGCGCCGTTCGCGCCCCGCGCGGCGTGCCGCCGCATGATGGACTCGTTGCCGTACTTGTCGAGCATGCGCCACATGAACTCGGGCGTCAGGAGCTCGTCGGAGGTTTCATCCTCGAGCGCGCCGTCCCGCGACGCGGTCGCCGCCCCCGACGCCCCGACGCCCGGGCCCTCCCCGCCCGCGGTTCCCGCGGCCAGGTCGGCGAGGCGCACGGGCCCGTGTATGCTCACCGCGTGCGCGTCCCAGTCGAAGTCGGCGAAGACGCGCAGGAACGTGTGCAGAACCTCCAAGGGGGTCGTGAGCGACGCCTTCGCGTGGAACTTGTTCAGCACGTAAAGCACCAGCGTCTCGAGCGCGTACGTGCTTATCAGCGCGTGGTGCGCGCCCAGCAGACGCCCCTCGTAGAACCCCCAGGCTTTGATGAGCACGATCGAGCGCTTGAATAGCCCCTCGCTCTTCAGGCGCGCCGACACGAACGCGTCCACCTCCTCTAAAAACCCGAGCGTAGCGAGGCCCCCGAACTGATTGGCCGAGATGTCCACCACGACCCCGTCGCAGATGCACTTCATAAGCCGCACCTCCGCGTGCACGACGTGGATCTCGGACACCGCGAACGGGCTCACGGCGTCGTGCGCGGCGGCGTCAGCCTCCGCGAACTCGATGTGGTCGCGTAGGCGCGAGGTCCAGCACGGGTCCGCGGCGAGGAGCTCGTGCGGTCCGAGCAGGCACACGTCGATGTCCCCGTCTGGGAGGTACGTGCGCAGAGGCACGGACCCGAACGCCGTCACCAGCACGTTCTCGTTCTCGAAGCACCCGTTTATCAAGTCCGCGACGTGCTGGAACACCGCGCGGCGGCGCCGGTCGGACGCCGGCGTCGGCCGTAGCGCACCGATGAGCTCGTCGATCAAAACAGCCACCGGGCCCGCCGCGCCCCAGCCGGGCGCGGATGCGGACGCGGAGGACAAAGGCGGGAGGCTCGAGGTGGACGTCGCCGCGTCCGGAATCGAGCGCATCGCGCCGTCACGGCGCGCGAGGTCGTCCGCGCGCGTCGCGGACGACATCGTCGACGCCGAAGTCAGTCGCGCCGGTGCCCGTCGCGCGCCGCGGAGATCTCCACTCCAGGCGCGAGCGCGAGAAAGCGCGACACGCAAGCACGCAAGCCCTCGATTTTCGCCTCCAGGTTGGCAACCTTGCCACCGCGGCGCGCGCTCACCCCTGGCGCTCCCGCGCCGCGAACGACCTCGTCGCTGGGCGGTAACCTCTCCGCGGAGCCGGGCGCGTCCTCGACGCTCCGAGCAGACCGCCGCTGCACACTGAGGCGGACGCGCCGTGGAGAGGTCTCGTCACTTTCTATCTTTACACAGATTCTGCGAGCTTGCGGCCGAGCCTGCCGATACCAGATGACAGGTGCCTTGGTTTGCCAGTCCGATTTGTGCCGAGTGTCTCATGACTCTTCGAGCGAGGAGGAGCCGCACTCTCAGAGGCGGCCCGCGAGCCGCCGGCATGCCCTCTCCGCGCCGCGCCGCGCGCGCGGACGCGCGGTGGCGGCGGCGCGCGCGCCTCCTGCCCGCGCTCTTCCTGGTCCTCGCGCTCGCGGCGACGCGGGTCGTCTCCGCGCAAACGACGGACGGCGATGCGGCGTCGAACGAGACGACGATGGATGCGACCGGAGGCGACGCCGCGACGACCGGCGACGAGACGAGCACCGGCACGTCGAACCCGGATCCCGACCCCGATTCAGGCCTCGACCCGACCGACGTGGGCGCCACGGATCCCACGGAGGATCCCGACATCCCCCCCCCGGTGGAGAAGGTGGAGGTGGCCAAGTACTTCACCGAGTTCACGCGCCAAGGCCCGTACCCGTACCAAATATGCGCGGAGCTCCCGGGCGAGATCGGTGACCCGGACACCATCCTGACCGCGAGAAGCGCGCGGTGCATCCCCGTGGAGGCGGGCGAGCTCGAGTTCTGCGCCGGTGTCTCCTACGACGCGTGTTCGCGTGTCGTGTCGCCGACGGCGTACGACGAGGCGCTGCAGGCGGCGCACGACGAACGCGTGGCGCGATACGCGCTGGAGTGGCCGAGCCTCGCGACGGTGGAGTGTTTCGAGGCGTTCAAGATGTACACGTGCTTGTTGGGGTTCCCTCGGTGCGAGGAGGACAGCCAGAACCCCGGGACGTACTTCGAGCTGCCGCTGTGCTACGACTACTGCGTCAGCGCGCACCAAACGTGCGGCCAGCCGTACGATAAAAGCCAAGCCGCCTGCGACGTCGCCGTCGCGCGCGGGCGAGTCGCGCCGCCGCGGAAAGACGTGACGTGCGTCTCGAGAGGGTCGCGAATCGCGCGCCGCCGCGGATTCGCGTTCGTCCTAGTGCTCGGAGTGAGCGTGTTTCTCGCATAGTGTAGTAGCATAGGTATACGACGACGACTGTCGAGTGAATCGAGTCGTTCTGTACGATAGGCGTCGGTAGTATCGCGAGCGTCGGCGCCGTAAGCCGCGGCGCCGACGCGAATCCCGCGCGCGTCGTCAATCGCGTCGGCAATCGCGTCAATCGTCGGACGAGGACGAGGACTTCGTCGCGTTTTATATTTCAGGGCGCGTTCGGTACCGTAGCTCGTGTCGTATCAAACACGCACCGCCGGAACGCGTCCGTCGTGTTATCACCACGTTCCACGAATTCGCTCATGTTTTTCGTTCGTGTTTTCTTCCCCTTTTACCGCCTCTCGGAGTCCCCCTCGGTTCGTTTGTCGCTCTCGCCAAGGGGCTCGCCCGCGCCGCCCTCGCCGCCCTCGCCGCAGCGCAGCGCCACCGCGATGAGCCGCTCGTACGTCGGGCCGCTCTCGCCGCGGTGCAGCGCCGTGTCCCACACAACCTCCGCCTCGTCCGTCTCATCCAGCAGCAGCAGCACCTCGAACAGCAGCGGCGCGGCGCGCGCCGCGACGCCGTCGTGGTGCATCGCCGCGCGCAGCGGCGCCTTGGCGCCCTCCAGGTCGCCGACGCGCCAGGCGAGCAAACCGGCGAGCGTCAGCGTCAGCGCCTCGGCGGGCCGCGCCGCGGCGTCGCGCTTCGCGACCCGGCGCATGCGTTTCCAGTCTTCGAGATCCGCCGCGCCGGCGTTTTCGGCGAAGAGCGCGAACGCCGCGCCGAGCGCGCCCACGCCCGCGCCGCTGGCGCCGCGAACAGGAAGAGGGCCGGAGGGCGCCACCCCGGGCGCGGCCGCGGAGTCGGCGGGGGAGCGCTTGACGAACGCGTTCGTGTCGCGACGCGCGGCGTGCCTGTCGCCGGAACTCGTCGCGGGAACGGCGCGCGTTTCTTTTCCGACGTCGCCGAGGGCTTCGTCGCCGTCCGAGCGTTTCGTCGCTTCTGGTCGCTTCGATGCGTCGAGAATCTTAAGTCCGGCACCAGGGCGCTCGTCGAAAAACGGGTCGGACTCGTCCGCGAATACGCGCGCCGGAACGGGCGCGCCGGGGCGGGCGTCGCCGTCCGCTTTATCGCGCGCGTTCGCGAGCGCCCCGTCCGGGGGGGCCCCTCGCGCCGATCTCCACTCGTCCTCCTCGGCGCGGAGAGCGTCCGTCTCGCGCGCTTCTCGCTCGCGACGCGCCTCGCGCGCCGCCGCCTCGCGCGCCTCACACCGCCGCGCGAGGCGCGCGTTGTCCGCGGCGCTGCCGTCGCGGCCGCGCGCGCGGTCCAGGTACTCCAGCAGGCGGAACCGCCACCCGCACTCGAAGTCGTGCTCCGTCAGCAGACGCTCGGCGAAGTCGAGCCTCTTCTCCTCGACGGCGCACAGCGCGCAGAGCAGCGCGGCGCGGATCGTCGGGTCACCGGACATGCGGCTGGTCAGAAGCCGCGCGATCCAGCTCGTGGGGGTCGCGCCCGCGAAGGTGAGCGACGCGCTCGGGTCCGCGCGCGCCGCGCTCTGGTGTCGAGGATTCGGCACGTCCGCAGTCTCCACGGTCGTCTCGACACGCGTGTCGTCCTCCGAAAGGACCTGTTTACGCGACGCCGGCGCCGCGCGCGCCGGCGACTTTGCCGGCGCGGCGGGTTTCGCCCCGGGTTTCGCGACGACGTCGCCAAGCGCGTCGCGCGCGTCGTCGTCCGTCGCTTCGTGGCTCACGCCGTCGTCCTCGCTGGAGCTCTTCTCCGCCGAGGAGGAAGGCGAGTTCTGAAAGTTCGCGTTCGCATCCGCCGCGGTGCTCTCCGCCAGCCGCTGCGTGAGCGACGTCTTCGTCGCCGCGCGCCGCGCCGGGCTCGCCGCCGCGAGACTCGCGTCGCGCGGCGACGGCGGGATCCGCGCCAGCGGCGAATCGCCGAGTCGCTTGGCCGCCTCGAAGGCGGCGTCCGCGCGCGCCTTTGCCGCCGCCGCGTCGCGCTTCGCCAACTCCGCCGCCGCCGTCGCCTCGAGGAACTTCTCGCGGTGCTCCTCGGCGAGGCGCTCTTCCTTCGATCGAAGGTCTTCGATCGTCTTCGTCGTCTTCGGAGCGGCGATGGTGTCAACAGCGGTTTCCCCTCGCGCTCTGGCGCTCTTCGCGGAGGGCTCCCCTCTTCGCGCGAGGGGGAGGCTCGGAGGGGGGGGCATGGCGTTCCCTCTGTGCCTCTTGGCGCTTCTCTCGGCGTTTCCGGCGTTTCTGTCCGTCATCGTCACCGCGCCGGTCACCTCGCCGTTCTCCTCGCCGCTGGCCATGAGCGCGGCGGCCGCCATGAGCATCTCCGCGCCCGAGTCGTTGGGCTCCGACCGCTCGGCGGCGCGCTTCGCCTTCGACTTCGAAACGTTCGAAACGTTCGACTTCGAAACGTTCGACTTCGAAGGTCCACCACGCGTCGCCTTTCCGTTCGCCGTTCGTCGCTTCGATCTCGCGTCTGTCTGTTGTGCCTGCGCACGCAAACGCGCGAGGCGCTCCTCCTCCTGTCGCCTGGCCGCGGCGGCGGCTTCAGCCTTCGCCAGCCTGGCCGCCTCCGCCTCCGCCCGCGTCTCCTCCTTCTTTCGCGCGGCGGCGAGGCGGCGGTCCGCCACCGCGCGCTTCGCGCGGTACAGGCGCGCTTCCTCGCCGCACTTGTCCAGGTCGAGCGTGCCGTGGTCGTCGTCCAGGTCCGTGAACACGCACAGGCCCTCGGAGATGAGCTCGTCCACGTAGAAGGGCTGGGTCTCGGCGGAGAACTGTTTCGCGTCGAGTCGCGGGTCGGTCAGTCGT
>Ga0206682_10003623_pt1 | contig 13041 bp, 9 predicted proteins | sample M240m12015metaG_FD_155444 | JGI IMG/M metagenome (GOLD analysis project Ga0206682, IMG submission 155444) | Ammonia-oxidizing marine archaeal communities from Monterey Bay, California, United States - M2 40m 12015 | ecosystem: Environmental > Aquatic > Marine > Intertidal zone | place: USA... | reverse complement strand
CTAAATTTGATATTTTGAGTCTTTCTTCTAAGCCAATATATCTTTGCAAAAAATTAATTAGCATAATTGTTCCGTTCATTTTTCCATTAATACTATGGCCTGCTATATGAGGTGTTGCTAGTAATGCGAAGTCAACAATATCATTTGAGGGGGATGGCTCGTCAATCCAGACATCACTTACATAATTAATATTATTGGAATTTAAAAGGTTGGACTCATTTACAACCCCTCCTCTTGAAGTATTGACTAAAGTTTTTCCTTCAATATCTTCTAGAAAGCTTTTATCTATCATGTTACAAGTGGGGAACTCTGTTCTATTAGTTAAAGGCACATGCAAGGATATTAAATCACAATTCTTTATTAGGCCTAGATTAGAAAGAAAATCAAAGTTTAAAAAAGGATCATAAACAAAATTTTTAATTGAAAAGTAATCTAAAGCTTTTTTTAATTGTTTTCCAACATTCCCATACCCAATGATTCCAACTGTGTTATTTGAGTTAAATATGTTTTTTTCTATCAAAAAATATATTGAAGACATTACATAGTTTGTAACTGATAAGGCATTGCACCCAGGTGCATAAAACCATTTAATATCATTATTTTTAAGATAATCGATATCTATATGGTCATGGCCTGCTGTTGCAGATCCAATAAGTTTGATATTTGTATTAGCCAATAATAATTCATTAGCTTGTACTGTTGATCTTATAAGCAATATATCGGCATCCTTTATATTGGTATTATTAAAATCAGAAGAATTTAAAAAAACTAGTTTAATGCTGTCAAACCCATCTAAAAGGGAAATAATATCTTTTATTGACTTAATGCCATTATCAACAATAACTTTCATTAACTAATTTGATTTATCTGGCATGATGAGACTTTTTAACCAGCCAAGTAGAGTGTTGCCTCCAAGCGAGTATCTGTCTAAAGCGTCAAAATCTTTTGCTAATTGAATAGGATCTGCTAAAAAATTTGCTCTTGTATTAAAATCATTATTTTCTAATTTCTTTACTAATACTGCCGGATTTCCTGCATAAACTGAATTAGGTGGAACATCTTTTGTAACAACAGCTCCAGCACCAATGATACTATTCTCTCCTATTGTGACTCCCTTACAAACAATGGCACTATCTCCAATCCAAACATTATCTTCAAAAATTACAGGTTTTGTGTTTCCCACAGGCTTAGCTCTATCATAAATACCGTGCCAGTCAGCATCAGAAATATAGGCTCCATGAGCAATCATGCAAGCATCTCCTATAAGTATGCTCTCAGCTGACATTATCCTTACACCAGGAGTTATAAGGCAAAATTTACCAATTTTAATTTGACCTTGATGATCTCCAATATCCCAAGAAGTAAATTGAATATTGGCATCGCTTGCTCCTATTAAAGTTGGATAATCATCAATAGAAACATTCCCACCAAAAACATTAATATATCTTGGTTTAAAGTAGGCGCCCCCTTTCCCAAGCGACTTAAACTGAGGTTTAATGAAATGTCTTACATAAATTTTTATAATTCTTGTAGTTATTTTCTTTAGCCAGTATGGTCTATTATCTTTTCTGATATTAATCTCCTTTTTAGTTATTTTAATATGATAAAGTAGCCAAAAAATTTATTTTTTAAAGTGTTAATGATTAGCAAGTACATTATAGAGTTTAAGCAACTCATTAAGATAGGGGTTCCAATTTTTGGATCTCAGTTATCTTATATGCTAATGGGAACAACTGACACAATTGTTGCAGGGAGAGCAAGCCCTACTGATCTTGCTGGACTTGGAGTAGGTAATTCTATATCTATAACAATTTTTATGTTTATTTCAGGTGTTATTTTTGCAGTTACTCCAATTGTTGCGCAGCTTTATGGAGCAAAAAAATATTATCAAATAGGCCAAAAGCTTAGAGAGGTATTATGGATAGCTTTATTTTTAGGAATTCTTATAGCTATTTTATTTATGAATATGGGTTTGATTTTAAATAACATCCCTATCGACAATGCAATTACAGACATATCTATAAAATATTTAAAAGCTACAGCTCTAGGGTTTACCTGTCTAACAATATTTACATGTTTAAGATGTTACAGCGAAGGTATGAAGCTTACTGTTCCTGTCTTTGTAATTGCATTTATTGGAATGATTATAAATATTCCATTAGATCTTATTTTTGTCTATGGCTGGTTTGGTGCGCCAAAACTTGGTGGAGTTGGTTGCGGCATTGCTACAACTATAGTTTCATTTTTAATGATGATTTCTATGTTTATTTACATTGCAGTGAGTAAAAAATATGAAAGAACTCAACCTTTTACAAAATTTTCTTGGCCATCATATAAAACCTCAAAGGAAGCTCTTAAACTTGGTGTTCCAATTGGCTTAGGAATATTTATTGAGTTAAGTATGTTTTCTGGAGCTGGAATAATTTTAGCTGTTCTAGGTGAATCAATTGTAGCTAGTCATTACATTGCTATAAACATAGCTAGTTTATTTTTTATGATTCCACTATCTATAGGTTTAGCGGCAGCGACAAGAGTTGGAAATCTAATTGGAGAAAAAAATCCCAATCAAGCAAAAACAGCATCATTCGCAACAATATATATGTGTATTATTGCTGCTCTAATAAATATTATAGTTATTTTAAGCTTTAAAGAATTTATAGTTGGTATCTACACAACAGATATGATTGTATTTAATCTTACAGTTGGTTTACTTATATTTGCTGCTATATTTCAATTACCAGATGGAATACAAATGGGGGCATTGGGAAGTCTTAGAGGGTATAAAGATACTTTTATTCCAATGGTGTTATTATTTATATCTTATTGGGTTTTTGCTTTGCCTGCCGGCTATTATCTTACTAATATAGGCTTTGGTAGTCCATTTGGAGCTTCAGGCATGTGGATAGGTATGATAGTGGGTTTAAGCATATTTTCATTATTATCAATCTTAAGATTGAAATGGGTAATAAAAAAAACTTTAAGGCCTGCTAGTTAAAGTACTTCTTTTACCTTGGTACCGATTTCAACTAAATTTTCAGCAACATGAACACCGCATTCTTTTAATTTAGTAATCTTATCTGCAGCGGTACCTTTCCCCCCTGCAATGATTGCCCCTGCATGTCCCATTCTTTTTCCAGCCGGTGCAGTTTGACCTGCTATATATGATATAACTGGTTTAGATACATTATTCTTTATGTACTCGGCAGCATCCTCTTCAGCTGTTCCACCAATCTCTCCAACCATAACTATCGCTTCTGTTTTTTCATCTTTTTCAAATAGTTTTAAAATATCAATAAAGGAAGAGCCTGGGATTGGATCTCCGCCAATACCAACACAGGTGCTTTGGCCAAACCCTAAATCGGTTGTCTGCTTTACAGCTTCGTAAGTAAGGGTTCCTGATCTTGAGATAATACCTATAGATCCAGGCATATGAATGCTCGCAGGCATAATACCAAGCTTTGCTTCGCCAGGTGTTATTAGGCCAGGGCAATTTGGTCCTATTAATGTTATGCCAAGCTCATCAACTCTTTTTTTTACGTCCAACATATCTAAGGTTGGGACACCCTCAGTTATACAGACAATTAATTTAATACCTGATTCAGCAGCTTCAAGTATAGAATCTTTACAAAATGGTGCTGGAACAAAAATCAGTGATGCATTTGGTTGCACAGCAATAACAGCCTCTTCCATAGTATCAAATACAGGCTTTCCTAGATGTATCTGACCTCCTTTTCCAGGCGTAATACCTCCAACAATATTGGTCCCATATTCAATAGCTTGTTCTGAATGAAGAGTAGCTTGAGAACCGGTAAATCCTTGAACAATAACTCTTGTATCTTTATTTACTAAAATACTCATTTTGCTAACTCCACTGCTTTTTTAGCTGCATCACCTAGATTATTAATGCTTTCGATCTTAATTTTTGCTTTTGATAAAATTTCCGCACCTAAGTCAGCATTATTTCCCTCAAGCCTTACAACTACAGGAATCTCAACTCCAACCTCTTCAATTGCAGCTAACACTCCTTCTGCAATAAGATCACACCTTACGATCCCTCCGAAAATATTAACAAGAACTACCTTTACCTCTGGGTCATCTAATATGATTTTAAAGGCTTTCGATACTCTTTCTTGAGTTGCTGTACCACCTACATCAAGGAAATTTGCAGGATTACCACCAAAATACTTAATGGTATCCATGGTTCCCATTGCTAAGCCAGCTCCATTAACCATACATCCAATATTTCCATCTAATGAAACATAACTTAAGTCATTTTTAGCAGCTTCAGATTCTCTTGGATCTTCTTGAGATGGGTCATGCATTTCTGCAATTTCAGGTTGCCTATAAATAGCATTAGAATCTATATTTATTTTTGCATCTAAACAATGCAGCATGCCACCACTGGTAATAACAAGAGGGTTTATCTCTAATAAACTTAGATCTTTTTCAACAAATAACTGCATAAGATTTTTAAGCATTGGGGTAAACTGTTTTGTTTGTTGATTGTTAAGCTTTAGGACCTTGGCAATTTTTCTTGCTTGAAAACCTTGAGCACCACAGAGTGGATCTATGGCTTCATAGATAATTTTTTCGGGAGTATTTTTAGCTACTTCTTCAATATTGACTCCTCCTTCAGAAGATCCAATAAAAACTACTCTTTGAGTATCTCTGTCAATAACAGCACTTAGATATAACTCTTCAGCAATATCAGTACATTCTTCTACAAGGATAGAATTTACCAGTTGTCCATTTGCATCTGTTTGATAAGTTACTAATCTTTTTCCAAGCCATTTCTTTGAAAATGCAATCGCTTCTTCAGGGGAATCAACTAACTCAACCCCACCAGCCTTTCCTCTACCCCCTGCATGAACTTGAGCTTTTACAACCCACTTTGATCCACCTATATCTCTGCATGCATTATGAGCATCTTCTGCCTCATGAATGACTATACTATTTGATACTGGCAGTCCATATTCTGCAAACAGTGCCTTGCCCTGGTATTCATGTAAGTTCATCTTCTTTTATTTCCTATGTGTATAGCTTGATTGCTTACTGATAAAGCAGCTTCATGAAGTGCTTCTGAAACTGTTGGATGACTGAAAATTGTTAATCCTAAATCTTCAGAACTTGCTCCAAACTCCATAGATATAAGTGCTTGCTGAACAATTTCTGCTGCCGATGGGCCAAAAACATGTACACCTAAAATTGTATCTGTCTTTGCATCAGCTATTAGTTTTACAAAACCGACTGATTGATCGACTGCTAAAGCTCTTCCACTTGCTGCAAATGGGAATTTGCCAACTTTATATTCAATGTTATCGTTTTTAAGCTCCTCTTCATTCTTTCCAACCCAAGCTATTTCAGGATGGGTATAAATAACAGAAGGTACTAAATCATAATTCATTTCTGCATGCTTGCCAGCAATTCTTTCAGCAACCATGATTCCTTCTTCGCTGCCTTTGTGAGCAAGCATAGGCCCTCTTACTACATCACCAATAGCCCAAATATTTTTTACACTTGTTTGACAATTATGGTCAACAGAAATAAAGCCTTTTTCGTCAAGATTTATACCAGAATCTTCTGCAAAAACGTCATTGGTATTAGGCTTTCTACCAACAGCAACAATTAATTTCTCGAATTCCATACTTTCAGAAGTACCATTGTTCTCATATGTTACTTTCACAGAATTTTTTAGGCTTTTTGATGAGGTTAATTTGCAACCAAGCTTAATATCTAAGCCTTGTTTTTTAAAATCTTTAAAAGTTTCTTTAGCTATCTCTTCATCAGCCATATAAAGAAAGTCATCCATAGCCTCAATTACAGTAACTTTAGAGCCTAGTCTCGCCCATACACTGCCTAATTCGAGTCCAATAACTCCAGCACCAATTACACCTAAAGTTTTAGGCACCTTATTAATTTCAAGTGCTCCAGTACTATCTAATATATTTGTATCATTGAAAACAGCTGAGCCAATTTCAATTGGCGATGAACCGGTTGCTATAACAATATTTTTTGATTCAATAATCTCTGTATTGCCTTCTGTATTTATAACCTCTACTTTGCTATCGGCTAATACTTTGCCTCTTCCAGATATTGGCGTTACTTTATTTGCAGCAAACAATCCACCAATACCTCCAGTAAGTTTTGCAACAATATCGTCTTTTCTTTTCATCATTGCAGGTACATCTAATTCAACTGAACCAATCTCAATCCCATGAGTTTTTAAATGACTGGTGGCCTCTTGATATCTATGAGATGAATCAAGCAAGGCTTTTGAAGGTATACAGCCAACATTTAAACATGTTCCACCAAATGTTGGATTATTTTTTGCATCAACATACTCTTCGATACAGGCAGTTTTCAATCCCAATTGAGCCGACCTTATAGCAGCCACATAACCAGCGGGACCGCCCCCAATAACAACAACATCAAACATAGAATTCCTCTAATTTATAAATTTAATAACAACCTTTCTGGTGACTCTAACTGTTCCTTGATTGAAACAAGGAATCTTACAGCCTCTTTACCATCTAATAATCTGTGATCATAGCTCATAGCCAAATACATCATAGGCCTAATAACAACCTCACCATTAATAGCTACAGGTCTATCTTGAATAGAATGCATACCTAAAATAGCAGTTTGTGGTGCATTTAGAATTGGGGTAGATAGCAAAGAGCCAAATACACCACCATTTGAAATAGTAAAGGTTCCACCCTGCATTTCTTCAATTGTTAATTTACTATCTCTGGCTTTTTCAGAATATTCAAGAATGGATTTTTCAAGTTCAGGCAAAGACTTAGTATCAGCATCTTTTATTATTGGGACCACAAGACCTCTTTCAGTGGATACAGCAACTCCAATATCTTGATAACCATGATATATAACATCTGATTTGTCTATTGAAGCGTTAACAATTGGGAATTTTTTTAAAGCCTGAACCGCAGCAATTACAAAGAATCCCATAAAGCCAAGCTTTATTCCATGTTGCTTTTCAAACTCTTGGCCATATTTTGCTCTAAGTTCTTTAATTGGAAGCATATCAACTTCATTAAAAGTTGTTAGCATTGCTGTTTCTTGCTGAACTGATACAAGTCTTTTAGCAATAGTATTTCTTAATCTGCTCATCGGAACCCGTTGCTCAGGCCTGCTTGATGCAGAAGTCATAAGTCCTGATTCTGGGGTTGATGAAGCAGATTCAAGATGGTTAATAACATCGGCTTTTGTTATTCTTTTATCTTTTCCAGAAGGTTTAATCAAAGATGAATCTAGGTTATTTTCGACGATAAGCTTTTTAGCAGCAGGACCAGATTTTCCTGAATTTGTATTTTTTTCAATATTTAATTGATCTTCTTTTGTATTTGAATCCTTTTCTTCATTAACATCTTCTAAGCTTTCTTCATGCTTAATTGCTTCTGCTTTTTCATCAAATTCACCAATAACTTCTGCGCTATTAACAATATCACCTTCATTTTTAATGATTTTTGTTAAGACACCATTAGATGGAGCAACAACTTCCAAAACAACTTTATCTGTTTCAATTTCTGCAATGATTTCGTCTTGATTTACAGACTCCCCTTCTTTTTTTACCCAATTTGCAACAGTTCCATCTGCAACCGATTCTGGAAATGTAGGTGATTTAATTTCAATTGTCATAATGTTCCCTATTGTAAAGCTTCTGAAACTAGATTGCTTTGTTGTTCAAGATGCAATTTCATCATTCCAACAGCTGGAGCTGCAGCAGGAGGTCTGCTAACTAAAGCAATTTCTTGATTTTCTTTCAATCTATCTAGCACTCTTTGAAGTCTATGCCTGTGACTAAACCAAGCACCTTGGTTTTGAGGTTCTTCTTGGCACCAAATAATATCTTTAACATTCTTATACTCCTTAAGGACTCCTTCAAGGTCATCATACGGAAATGGATAAAGCTGCTCTATTCTTACTATTGCAATATGATTTTTTTGTTCGCTACTTTGTCTTTCTTTTAGGTCATAAAAAACTTTACCAGAGCATAAAATAACTTTCTTTATTAGGGATTTATCATCAACAGTATCATTTATTACACATTTAAATGATCCCTTTGTAAGATCCTCAAGTGAAGATACTGCCATAGGATTTCTTAATAAACTTTTTGGAGAAATAACCACTAATGGTGTTCTCATCTTTCTGATTGCTTGACGTCTTAATAAATGAAAAATTTGTGATGGAGAGCTAGGAATACATACCTGTATATTTTCTGAAGCACATAATTGAAGAAACCTTTCGATTCTTGCACTACTATGTTCAGGCCCTTGACCTTCATAGCCATGCGGCAAAAGCATAACCAAGCCTGATAATCTCTCCCATTTGTGTTGAGCTGAAACAATAAATTGGTCAATAACAACTTGAGCGCCATTAACAAAATCACCGAATTGTGCTTCCCAAATAGTTAAACCTGTTGGCCATGTAGCTGAATATCCATACTCAAAAGCTAAAACAGCTTCTTCCGAAAGTAAAGAATCATAAATATCAAATCTAGTATTGTTATCTTTAGCTATTTTAGATAACGGAATAAAACCTTCTCCAGTGTTTTTATCAAAGACACATGCGTGTCTATGGGAAAATGTACCTCTTCTTACATCCTGTCCAGTAATTCTTATTGGATAACCCTCTTTAAGCAATGAAGCATATGCCATGCTTTCCGCATAACCCCAATTTATATCCAGACTCCCATCGGTCATCTTTTTTCTATCATTAAAAATTTTTGATGCTTGATTTCCTAATTCAAATGAGTCGGGCACTTCACAAATTTGCCTACCTAAAGATTTAAATTTTTTAGCTTCAAAGGCTGTATCAACTTTTGGCCACCATAAAACATTCATATAATCTGACCAGTCAAACCACAGTGAATTATTTGAGTGGTCTGATAAACTTTTTGCTACAGTTTTACCACCTTCTAAAGATTTTCTATAGGTATTTTTAATATCCAATGCTGATTCTTTAGATATGCAACCTTCGTTCATTAATCTTTCTTGATACTGATCTAAAACTGTAGGATGTTTTGCAATTTTCTTATACATTGTTGGTTGAGTTGCTGATGGATCATCTGCCTCGTTATGCCCTCTTCTTCTATAGCAAAATAAATCTAATACCACATCTTTATTAAACTTTTCTCTATATTTACAAGCTATTTTTACTGCTTTGATAACCATTTCAGGGTCATCACCATTTACATGAATTACAGGGGCCTGAATCATCTTGGCAACATCAGTAGAATAGTCAGTTGATCTTGCATCGCTCTTATTGCTGGTAGTAAAACCGATTTGGTTATTAACAATTATATGTATTGCCCCTCCAACATTAAAACCTCGAGTTTGCGACATTTGAAGAGATTCCATCACAACGCCTTGACCAGAAAAAGACGCATCACCATGAAGCAGAACTGGTACTACTTTTTTTCTATCTTTATCTCCTAACCTATCTTGTCTTGCTCTTACAGAACCAAGAACAACTGGATCTACGATTTCTAGATGTGATGGATTGTTGTTTAGAGATACATGAACCTCTCCACCAGGAGTACTTATATTCGATGAGAATCCTAAGTGATATTTAACATCTCCAGTATTTGCGCCCGCTAATTCTCCACTCTCATCAAATGCAGAGAATAAATCCGCTGGAAGTTTTCCTAGAACATTTACTAATAAATTTAATCTGCCTCTATGAGCCATTCCAAAACATATTTGATTAGCTCCGAGACTTCCACAGTTTTGTATTACAGCATCAACTAAAGGAACTAATGATTCACTTCCATCTATGCCAAATCGCTTCATACCAGGATATTTTGCAGCCAAATACTTCGCCAAACCTTCCGCGGAATTTAACCTTTCATATATATGCAGTTTTTCATCTTTTGAAAATGAGTAAGATTCAATTTTTGATTCAAATTTCTTTTGAAACCACCTTCTTTCATTTGAATTCATAATATAGTTATATTCAATGCCTATATTTCCACAATAAATTCTTCTTAAGTCCTCTAGAATATTTCTTAAAGTTGATTTTTTTGAGCCAGGATTAAATGTATCTGTATAAAACTCAGTATCTAAATCATCTTGTGATAACCCATGAAACTCAATTTTTAGATCCTCAATAGGATTTCTTTCCATGATGCCCAGGGGGTCTAAGGTTGCCTCCTGATGCCCTCTATTTCTGTATGATTGAATAAGTCTTATCACTTTTCCTTGTCTTTCATCGATCTCTTCTTTAACAGAAATAGTACCTCTTGAAAGATTTTTAAATTCATTGATTATATTTCGATGAGATATATCCTTATCTTGTTTATTTGGCAGATTCGAGAAGAAATCAGACCATTCTTTTGAGAGATCTTCTGGGTTTGTTAGATATGTTTCGTATAGGGTCTCAAGGTAGGCCGCATGTCCTGCTGACAAATGTGAACTCCCCCATAGTTCTTGCATTGACTGACTCATCGCTATTTAATTCATAACTCCGTCTGATGTAATAATTTCTTTTTTATCTTTTAAAAGCATTGTTTTTATCTCTCCGATAGCCTTATTTGGATTTAAACCTTTTGGGCAAACGCTTACACAATTCATAATTCCATGACATCTATAAACACTAAATGGATCTGATAATTCATCAAGCCTTTCATTTGTTTTTAGATCTCTAGTATCAGCAAGAAATCTATATGCTTGAAGCAAAGCAGCTGGACCTAAAAACTTATCAGGATTCCACCAAAAAGATGGGCAACTTGTTGAGCAACATGCACATAAAATACATTCATATAAACCATCTAATTTATCCCTATCTTCTGGTGACTGAAGCCTTTCTTGCTCTGGTGCTGTTGTGCTATTTTGTAAAAAAGGTTTAATTTTCTCATACTGGGCATAGAATTCAGTCATATCAACCACAAGATCTCTAATTACAGGAAGCCCAGGCAAGGGCCTAAGTTCTATCTTATTGTTTTTTACAACTGATGAAATTGGTGTAATACAGGCAAGACCATTTTTTCCATTAATATTCATCCCATCAGATCCGCAAACACCCTCTCTGCATGATCTTCTATATGAGATAGATTCATCTTGTTCCTTTAGCAGATGAAGTAAATCTAAAACCATAATATCTTTTAAAGGTTTATTTATAATGTAATTTTTTATGTAAGGAAACTTATCCTGTTCAGGATTGTATCTATACATATTAATTTCAAGAGTCTCTTTTATCATTTAATAAGTCCTTACAATTGGTGGAAATGCCTCAACTTCAGAAGGATTAAAATTTACATCTCTTTTTGAAATTGATTTAGATTTGGGATCATAAAGTGAATGGCATAACCATTTTTCATCATCTCTATCAGGGTAGTCATCTCTTGCATGAGCTCCTCTGCTTTCATCCCTGCTATATGCTGCAACAGCTGTTGCTTCAGCAACTTCAAATAGATTTTGAAGCTCAATTGCCTCAACTCTACTTGTATTAAAAGCATTGCTTTTATCCTTTAAATGAAGATTGTCAACTTTTTCTTTGATCTCATTGAGTTCATTTAAGCCTTTTTCCATAAATTCACCACGCCTAAATACTCCAAAATAATTTTGCATGCATTCTTGTAACTGCTTCTTGACATCTGCTGTATCATATCCACTATCTGATTCATTTAATTTATTTAGCCTTTCTAGAGCTGTATCAATATCATTTTTAGTTGCAGATTTTACTCCACCACCAGATTTTATTTCATCTTGAATAAACATACCTGTTGCCCTACCAAATACAACTAAATCTAGTAAAGAATTACCACCCAGTCTATTTGCTCCATGAACTGATACACATGCAGCTTCTCCAGCTGCAAACAGTCCAGGAACTATAGAATCTACTTCATTTATTCTATTAAATGCTTGCCCATGGATATTGGTAGGTGTTCCTCCCATCATATAATGACAAGTAGGAACTACAGGTATGGGTTCAAATATAGGATCAACATGAGCAAAGGTTCGAGATAACTCACATATGCCCGGAAGTTTTGCATTTAATACATCAGCCCCTAAGTGATCAAGTTTTAAATAAATATGATCTTTGTTTTCCCCGCATCCTCTTCCTTCAAGAATTTCTAATACCATTGATCTTGCGACTACATCTCTTCCAGCTAAATCTTTTACATTAGGTGCATATCTTTCCATAAATCTTTCACCATCACCATTAATCAAGTAGCCACCCTCGCCTCTACACCCTTCAGTAACAAGAGAGCCAGCACCATAAATACCTGTTGGGTGAAATTGCCACATTTCCATGTCTTGTGCAGGAAATCCTGCTCTTAGCGCCATGGCCAAGCCATCACCTGTATTAATTAAAGCATTGGTAGTTGATGCATATATTCTTCCAGCTCCTCCAGTTGCCATCACTGTTGACTGTGCTTTAAGGTATGCAACCTCCCCATACTCGATAGAGAAAGCAATAACTCCCGTGACTTCATTTTTATCGTTTTTAACAATATCAACAGCAAACCATTCATTAAGAAAGTTAGTGCCTTCTTTTACATTGTTTTGATAAAGAGTGTGAAGCAGTGCATGGCCTGTTCTATCTGCAGCAGCACAAGTTCTTGCTGCCTGCCCACCTTTACCATAATCTTTTGATTGGCCTCCAAATGGCCTTTGATATATTCTTCCGTTTTCAAACCTAGAAAATGGCAACCCCATATGCTCAAGCTCAAAAACTGCTTTAGGACCTTCTGAACAGAGATACTCTATTGCATCTTGGTCACCAATGAAGTCTGCGCCTTTTACCGTATCATACATATGCCATCTCCAATCATCATTTGGATCGGCGCTTTGAATTGCACATGTTATACCGCCCTGAGCTGATACTGTGTGTGACCTTGTTGGGAATACTTTTGACACTACTGCAGTTTTTAAACCTGATTTAGCAAGTTCTAATGAAGCTCTCATTCCCGAACCACCACCACCGATGATTAAAGCATCAAATTCTAAAGTTTTAATATTCGCAGAGTTATAGATTGTCATATTTTTTTAAAACCAAATAATTGAGAAGTAAAAGAAAATA
>Ga0206682_10003616_pt1 | contig 13054 bp, 22 predicted proteins | sample M240m12015metaG_FD_155444 | JGI IMG/M metagenome (GOLD analysis project Ga0206682, IMG submission 155444) | Ammonia-oxidizing marine archaeal communities from Monterey Bay, California, United States - M2 40m 12015 | ecosystem: Environmental > Aquatic > Marine > Intertidal zone | place: USA... | reverse complement strand
TACTTGGCTACTGAATAAGGAGCATTAGGGTTAGGTATTGTTTCTTCATCAAATGCCCATATGTCTTCTGCTGTTTCGTTTCTATCTTTGATGAGATCTGATATTGGTTGCCACCCGTATACTTCCATGGTACTTGCAAACACAAAGTTTTCTAAATTAGTACATTGTTTAGCACTTTCTATGAGGTTTACTGTTCCTACATAGTTGATGTCACTAAACGTTGTTTGTTCGTAAAAACTTTGTTCTACTTCCGTCCTTGCCGCTAAGTGTACGATAACCTGAGGGTTTATAGCCTTCAATTGATTGGCTACCAGTTCATGTTGTCGGAGGTCATGTTGTAGGAAATGTAACTCATGCTCGGCTAGTTGTTTTACTAAGTGGCTTCCAATGAAACCGTCTGCACCTGTAATAAAGATCTTCATACCAATATTTATCCTAGCCTTTCGTGATGTTGAAAAAAGTTTGGCGGGATGGTTCACAGTTTACACGCATGTCGTGAATTAAATTGTGGACTGGTGTTGTTTCGTGAACCTGTCCCTCGCCCGAGCTTTCGCCCCTATTATAAAACAAACCAAAGGATCAATCCCCAAATGGGTGCTGAGAACAACAACCCAAAGAATAGTCCTTTGTAAAACTTTGCAAGTGTTTCTACTTGCCCTTTTCGTATTTCTAATAAATTCATATTAGTGCTCCATGCTGATACCAAAAAAGTATCCTAATAAAAAGAATAACGGACCTATAAACAGTAGATCCATAACAAAATGTAACATAAAGCTCATAGCAAAGATCTCTTTCCAATGTACTTTACAGATGTCTAACCAATCTCTTAACTTAACAAACATTATGCTATTGACTCCCACAGTTCTAAATCTTGTGAATAATATTCTTGTACAATACTTTTTATTCTAGCATCACATGATGTTGGTAATGGTTGTTGAACTAATCCCATCCTTGTCTCAATGCCGTACTTGCCTAACTTTGCTAGTAGTTGCACTTGATTTGTAAAAGGGATTATATCATCAAAGTCGTATGCTTCTATGAACAGATGTTGAGGCATAAAGTGTGTGATAAATTGTTCATCTTTAAGTATGTCTTTGTCCTTTGCTATATCTTCCCACTCATCCATCATCCATTCTAAATTTTGTTCTTCAGTCCAATCTAGGTGGCTTCGTGTTCGTTTACAAAACGTTTTCATAGCACTAATAAGTCTATCGTGTGGGTCTCTTACTACAGTAAAACTATAATCAGTATCTGGTAGGACACTAACGTCACCATCTGAATTAGCTCTGTGTTGAAATATGCTCATCCAATACTTTGTATTGTTTTTAGGTATTGCACAATACAATACTTTATTAGACACAAAAAACTGTGAATTTCTAATAGCATTAAAGTAAGAAGACAAGAAGCTCATCTTTATAACATTTCCCAAATAATAATACTAGTACCAATGCTGAGTAATCCTAGATAACCAAAGTAAATAGATATAAACACTAGATCAGTAATCATTAGTCGTCCAACCCGTGTTCGTAATGTCTAGACTTTTCGTTGTAGCCATAGAAAGAACCTTCCTTCTCATTTTTGACTTTGTTAGCCTTATCGCTTTTTTTACTTGCACCTAGTGGGTCAAGTAAAATCCTTTCCCTTCTAGACAGTTGTGCGTTTTCTGGTTTATCATACATTATAGTTTCTCTCCTAGTTCAAAACCTCTAAAGGTCTTAAACCTTGGGAACCTTAGGCTCCATGTGTCATCTGCGTCTTGGCTTTGAGTTGCCGCATCTGCTCTTATCTCAACTAACTGACCAATCACATTGTTTTGGTCTGCCCAAATTTGTTCTCTGTTCTCATCAGTAAGACCAGAGCCTACATTGAGATGGAAGAACTTTCCGTCGTCCTCTCCCTCTACAACTAAGGCGCCTAGCAAACCTTCATTCTTTCCTGTACCTTCTTCTAGTGCTACCACCTTGAGAGTTACTTCAATGAAAGGTTTAATTTTAAGCCAGGCGTGACTTCGCTTACACTTATAACCTTCGTGTGCGGGTTTAATCATTAAGCCTTCATAGCCTTCTTCTAATGCACGTTTGTTCATTGCTTGGAACTGAGCCTGCCCTTCATCTAAGTCTAAGTTCATAAGTGTTGCTTCAACTAACTGTATTCTGTAGTTAAACAGTCCACTTAGTTGCTCAATCCTGTCACGTCTATCAATAGCATTGATTGGTGTGTATCCTTCATTGAATTCTCTAAGTGTGAGCATATCAAATACTGCTAGGTATGAATCTTCTGTTTGAGCACCTTCTTTCCTATGCACTTGTCTCATAAGTGTTTGGAAGTCCTCACTCATTACCTCACCATCAAACACTAAGCCTTCAAACTCAGGCTTGCTGAGTGCTTCGTTGATGTGTGGGAAGTTTTCTAACAGTTTACCATTACGTGAATACAATGTAGCACTACCGTTTTGCACAATAGCAATTACTCTTACGCCATCGTACTTGTATTCAACATAGCAAACACCAGCAATCTTCTTAGGATGTTTAGCACCGTCATGTGCTAACATACAGCCAAATAGTGGAATAGTGTCTGCTTGAACTTTGTTTATTAGTTTAGCACCAGTACCACAACGTAGGTCTTTGATTAGTATTCTTCTATACCAATCGTTCCACTCGTCGATACATGCAGTATCACATAGTTCTTGAATAGCATCACGAGCCGCATGTCCAGTTAGTTCTCTGCTTACTAACTTGTCTGCAAGTTCATAGAACATAGCAGAACCAATACCGTCACCTTGTGTGTCGCTTACTGGTATATCTTTAACACCAAATGTCACAAGAGGATCAAGACAATACTTTGCACCTTTAACAAATTCTGCGTTATCAATGTTTTGTTTGATAACGTCTTGCTTGAATAAAGAACTGTTATTGCTTTCTAGTTCTTGAATTATATGCCATGGGTCCATATTATGCTCCGTGTGTCATGTGTTCATATGCATCAGGACATGTATCTACATCCTCACCACATGAACAAGTTTGCTCCTCTTCCAGAGTAGGGGCACCAACAATGCTTCTAACCTCTGCTTCTGATAGAGGCTTACGAATGCTTAGTGCGTTTAGTTCTTGTAACACATTCATTATTTGTTACCAAATTGCCTATAGTGATCAAGGATTCTTTGTGAAATACACTCGAGGGCATCAAACTTGTTGAAACCACCAACATGCCATTGGTACTTAGGAGTAGTCCTTGCCACATTGGCTGACTCTTCTTTCCAATCGTAGATGGTAGCGATAACTGTTTCAGTATCTTCTTCGCCTTCTTCTTGAACAGTGAATTCCAAGTTCCATTCAGTGTGAACTTTGTTGTCACCACTTGGTTGATCAAAGTGAGGAGGACCAAACACTTCTACAAGTGTTGAATAGTCCTCAGTGATGTGACCAACAAGAGAAGTGCCGTTTGCCATTCTCTCGTTTACATCAATAATTTTAAAATTGCCTAGCATAATTATGCACTCCAGTAAGTTTCACTAAGTGGATTCATATAGTGAGGTTGATTGATTGAATACGTTACAGTAATTTCTTTACCAGTTCCTGGTGCAATACCAGTCTTAGTAATCATTGGCTCGATTAGAGCATACTCTTCAACATGCATAACTCTGTAGTTATTTTTGTCTGCACAATGAGTTCTGCCTAAGTCCTTATCAGTTGCATCTCTGAATGCATTATACATTGGAGCATGATACTCTGACTTACCTTCAGCAACAACTTCGGCAACCTGTGCCTTAGCCTTGTCATAGAACTTAACAGTCCTAGTAATACCAGCCTTAGCCGCCGCTTCAGTTTTATACTGACTTGAACGATATGATCTACGAGTTGGTTCACTGTGTATCGAATCGTTCTTTTTGTTTACTATTATATACATAAAATCTCCTACCTTTTTATTTAATATACATATATTATACGAAAAAAGGCTGACTAGGTCAACCTTTTTTACCACTTTTTTTGGTTTTTTTTACCAAACTTTAACGTTTACCCTAATCTCATCACCTTCCATAGGCTCAAAGTTACGTCTAACCGTTGCTACTGGACCAATTACATCACCTAAAGTACCTGTTACTCTGTAGTGATCAACTATTGTTTCAGTATATGCTTGTCTTTTGTGCTTGGTAACTAACTCACAGTTGTTCTTGTTTTTGCTTTTCTTTTCAGAGAAATCGTTACCAATTTTGTTACCAAGTAGACCACCTATAATTTTAGCGGCATCATTACCACCTAGTTCATCTACAATAGCAACACCAACACCAGTACCAACCATTCCACCAGTAGAACCAAAACCGTTATCTACGATTTTCTCAAGAACTCCTCTAGAGTTACGTCTGTATACATAACAAACTTCTTCTGTGAAAGGAACGTAATCATATTTTGTTACGTTTTTGCTGATTGCTTTAACATCAGTCACATGCAATGTTGTTTGACTTGCTTCAATTTCTGTAGCAACAACTAAACTTGCTACAACCATTGCTAATATTCCAATTTTCTTCTTCATAAAGTACTCCTACTTGCTTAATTTATACAACTATTATACAATTATTTAGTGGTAAGGTCAACCAAAAAATGTGGCAAATTTACGTTTTTCCACAAAAAAACCCCCAAAATCAGCACATTTTGAGGGTTTTTTCCGTATCGACTCGATATCATATATCATTCATCGTATAGATGTTATCATAATCTGCTGTCATTATATTGCGATAACATACTGCTTATTATACTGATTTTGCTTCAGTTGTCAAGTTTTTTATAGTGATTTTTTAGACCTCTGCGTCTTTGTTGTATTGCTTCGATCTGTTTATTTGCAGAGTTGACTTTAGCAGACACAATAGATTGTGTAACCCATTTTTTAGAAATACATGGCTCTAATTCATACTCAAATTGTCCGGGAGTCCATTCTTCTATATCGTAATCACTATGATAAGTTGATTGATACTCTTTGTTATCTTCATACAAATGGTCTCTATTCATTTTGATTATGCTTTCGTTAGTAAAACCTAATTCGTTTACAATTTGTTCTGCTAGAGCATATATACTTTGTCTATTTTTGTATATCATGTCCATACTCATTTGTGCTGTAAAATGTCCGCCTAGTTTAGGCACTTCGATAGTTGGATCTATATCGTTTGGATCTGGTAACTCACCTGTAGTGATGTATGCTTTTTCAAACTGTTCAACAAAGTTAAATATAACTTTTAATTTATCATCTATTTGTAATAGTTCATACAGTCTATCGTAGAATTGTCTATATGGTATATTGTGTACACCTCTTAAATACCTGCTTACAAGTTGCGTATAACCCTGTGTGTGCAACTGTAATATCATCCAGCCATACATGTATGCTTTTGTTACTTCAGGTGTAGACATGGTGTTTGTTTTGTTTATGAGGTTTATTTTCTCACGTTTTTCATTCCAATCTAATGGGTTATGATAATAATTATAATCGTATGCTTCTACCCAACCTATGCCATATTTTTCTATATGCTCTTTGGAACCTAGTTCACTGTTCTTAAGTAGTTGTCCCATCCACATTTCGATAGCATTATGTTGACCACACTCTAATAATTGTGTTATGCTTGTTTTAAAACTGTCTAATGATTCTTCTGGTAAAGGTAATATAACTTCACTGTATGCTAACACATTATATTCTCTAGCCTGTTTAAGTAGTTTTGTTAAGTCGTTTATTTCTAAGTTGTCACGTTTAATAGCAACTAATACTTCTTCTGTCATACTTTGCACACTTAACGTCATACCTCTGTTATATTTGCCTAGTATCCTTGCTATTTCAAATGATATTTCTGTGCTGTTCTTATAGTATTGAATGTTTACAGCATCTATGCCACTGTCAGGATGATCACATGCATACTTTATTAAGTTAGCAATAGCAATATCTCTGGCTTTAAACACACCAAAGTTAGCATCTGCTACCCAAAGGTAACCAATTGGATTTTGTGTTGCCCAGTCTAATTCACCTACAACTTTATCTAGATCAAACTTTTTAATTTTAGCATAGGTTAAACTACCCCAATCACAAAATGTACATTGGAATGGACATCCTCTGTTTGTTTCTAAGGTCATTGCAAATACGGCTTCTGGGTGTGAAGCAATGATATCATCAAACACACCTTCCAAATAAGGACTAGGACACTCGTCTAGTTTATCTATTCTATCACTTGTATATGTTTGTGGTAACTCTTTGCCAGCATCTATATCTCTGAGAATGTTTACAAAGTTGCGTTCACCTTCTGCTTTGATAACAATATCGCACCAGTCTAGATCATAATCCTCAGGTCCTACTTGCGGACCACCCCAAACAATAATACAGTCTGGGTATTGTTTTCTAACTTCTTTTGCAATCTCTTGGCTTATTACTTCGTTCCACACATAACTACTGAATGCACATACTTTAGGATTGTCTAGTCTTTTAACAACCTCTACAGGATCTTCACGTTTAAAAAATAGTTCACCAAAGTTCCAATTATCTCTGATGTCTACGAACTGTTTTGCGTAGGCAACGATACACCCAATAGAATAAGGCAAATAATAGTTTGTCTTATCGCTTATTTCAATAGCATATTGTACTTGAAATAGGTATACGTTATTTTTCATTTGTATGATCCATTAAATATTTTGCCCATGCTTTATTAGATTCTTTACCATAGTGTTGATTATCTCTGCCAAAGTCTGTACTTAAACTATCTAAAGTTACTGGTACATCACCAGTTGTATAACCCTTATTAGGTATAACAGTTTCTGCTAAGAACTCTGCTGACTCCATGTCTGCATGTATCTCTTTGAGAACTATGTTATGCAATTTACATAAGTTTATAACGTTCTCTCTTAATAGATAGTATTGATTTAGTAATGCTTTAGAACCAAATGTTGCAAAGTATTCTCCTGCTTTATTTGATTTATGGTCAAAAACCTCATCAACTTTACCATCCCAATGGTATAACGTTTTTAAATCATCCTCAATATCATAATCTTCTAGTTCGTCAAGTTGATTATTTAAAGATGTTACAGAGTCATCCCATGTTGCATTATTTATCTTGTTTTTCATGTAGTCACAGTAAGAATCAAAATACGGACTATGGTATCTACTGTCAGGCTTACCAGCAAATGCTTTTGTTGATAGTGTGCTATGTATATCGTTATCGGTTATCATCAATTGTCTGTGTAGGTAACTCCATTGCACATATAATATATCTGGTATGTAACCGTTATCAATCATTTGTGTAATGTTTAGTACTATTGTTTCATTACCAATACCACCTGCACCTATATTCCAGTTGACAGCATCATATTCTTTGCATATAATATCAGCATAAGTTTCGTGTTGATCTACACCAATACCAAATGTATGACTGCAACCAGCAAACATTATTTTCTTTTTCTTACTATGTCTTGTTGACTTAAAGTCGTCTGCTCTAAAACAATGTTTGTTTAATTTGTACATAGACCTTTCGTCGTAGTCTTTGTTGCCATGTGTTTGATATCTTTCGTAACTGTCAGTTGGTATCCATTGAACAACAAAACCGTCTGCTGTTCTTTCTACCTTGCCATTTACACCTAAGTCTCCCCAGTTAGGATGACAGACTTCAGGTAAAGCCAGTTTGTTTGTTAAAGGAAATAATCTATTGAGATTTATACTTGACGCCATTGTTATATTTATACCCTATTCTAAGCCTTTTGCAAATTTTTCGACAGAGCCAGTCATCTTTAACCACATGGCATCATCGTCGTTAAACAGTACTAATTTCTTTTTATCTAAATAGTAAGGCCATTTCATTTGTTTGTGTAAAACCAGTAATAGTTTCTTGTGTATTCCCTCATCTGCTGTGAAATCATGTGAGTCGTAATGTGGCTTTAATAAATTGTAGCCTAGTTTGGTTAAACGTAAACCACTTACTTTGTCCTGGTTGTATGCAAAGTTTTTAAATATCATATAGCAAACTTCTGCTACTTCGTACTTCTCTAGAGTATCATATAGTTTTTGGAGTTTGTTTGCTAATTGCCATTGTAGTGTTTGCTCTATCATTTGAATATAAAATACGCACTGGATCTAATAAATCCTTGTGGTACTGGTTCTCCACTACTGTGAAATACTTTTTGAGAGTTTGTTATGAAGTATCCTGTATTAGGTATGAAAGGTACTTGAATCATGCCTTCCGGATTATTGTTATAAAATTGTGTGCCTGTATTACGCAAAGGTTCGCTGTCTTGTATTGCCATTGCTTCACCATATGTAGGTAGAAATATTTGCATAGCCGCTGTAAAACTTTTGTTATCTACATGTTTATCTATCTTATAACCGTCTGTGTCTTCCCATAATGCTAAACTTGTATGTGTAAAATTAGTATTGCATAGATCGTTTATGGTTTCTAATATTACTGCAAAGTCTCCTTCATCAAAAGGACAGCCGGGTATATCTTCATTGCAATCCCATCCTATTCTTTGTTTGTCTTCTTGTTGTGGAACGAGTTTAGATTGATTATTTACTTTAAAACTATGTAAGGCTCTCAATATTTCGTTGTCAAAGATGTCTTTAAAAACATAAAGTGTTTCGTCGTCAAAGGAATATGGAGTAGAGTTAAGTAACTGTTTACTCGTTCGGTGAAGTGAGATCTTCCTCATTTATTACTTCTCCTTGAGTAAGTTTTACCACTGTAAACTCATCTGTTTGGAAAGTTTTATTAAGTTTATCTGCTAGGTTAAATGCATGTCCGCTATTACTAAAAGATACCTTCTTATACTTAGGACCTGGGTAACTGATAAGTTTGTTTAAAGTTCTAAAGTTTATAGGATTGCTTTTATAAAAGACACTATAAATTGCTTCAGCCTTAAGGATCTGCTCTGCCTTGTATGTGTCCTTATGTACTGCTTCTAGCAATATTGTCGGTTTTGGTCTGCTCATGTGTATAGTCTCCTATACACTTATTTATCAAAAAAACTGATAAAAACATGTTTTAATTAGTCTAAAACTCTTTTGTAGAAATAGTTATGGTTGGACTTAAGAACTAAATTAAAGCCTACATCTTCGAGCCATTTCGCACCATCATATATATCTTCTACACACACCATTGTGCATTTATGTAATTGATTCCAATCAATTGCACCTAATAACTGACTATCTTGACCCTCTGCATCTATTACAACCAAGTCAAAGTCTACACCTACATAGTTTAATAACTGTTGAAAACTTAAAGTGTGTGTCAAAATCTCTTGTTGAACTGCTTGATCTTCTGGACATACACCTCTTTCTACTTGTAACTCTAACCAATCCTTATCTAGGCTGGACATTGCATTTCTTTCTGCTAGATAAAATGGTGTTACTCTGCCTGCTGTAGGTGTTATAGCACAATTTACAAATGTAATTTGCTCAAGGTATTCGGCTTGATTAGTTATAAAGTTGCTTAGGGCAAAAGGGTTAGGCTCACAACATACTGCTGTCCAACCCTTTTCTATTAAATTGTAAGATGGATTATTGAATCCTTCGTTAGCACCTATAACAAGTGCTCTACCATTTTGAAGATCTACAAAGTGCCGCCTTATAAATGCTTGATCTTCATCATGGGTAGTCATTATTCTTTACTGTCTACCAGTGCTTTGAATTCAGTGAATCCACCAATTTTATCACCGTCTACAATGATTTGTGGGAATGTTCTTGCTGTGGGGAATACTTCAAATAACTGTTCTCTGCTGAAGTCTTCGTCTAACATTTTATATGTTAAGTCATAACCTTTTTGTTCTGCTAATGTTTTTGCTTGAACGCAAAATGGACATGCTGGTTTACTATAAATCTCTACTTTCATCTGTGTTTCTCCTTGTTCTCTGTCAGGCTAAACCATAACGCATCATCTTCTTTCTCAAATGATATTACAGCAACCTTTTGATCTCTTATTAAATTGAAGTGCCAACCGTATCGACCTTCACTAGTACTATTTATCTTGTTCAAAACTGAGTGTGGAATACCTACTTCTCTCCATGCATCGTCAGTTCCATCATAGTATTTACTTTCCCATACAATTTCATATGGGAAATATTGATTGTATCCACAATCATCACGCCATTCTATATCCATACTAGGAGTTTCAGTTGCATCGCACCAGTTACAAGGTTCACCTCTAAGTGTTTGAGTGAGACCTCCTTCACGACAGTTATGGGTCCAGAATTGTTCTGACTCAGATGTCGATACTTGATTACTTAAACGATCCGCCATCAACAGAGGAAGAACTTTTTTTGGCTTCTTCTTTGTATGCTTCATCAAAATATTCACGCATCTCTCTAGAAACTTTGGATAAGAAATGAACATCAAACTCTGCCGTTTTAATATCAGAACGTTTAAGTCTATCGACCTGCAATACGAACTTTTGTGTGTACGATAGGTCTGTTGACATTACTTTGTGTGCTTTCTTTTGAGTTTATTAAGTACTTTTAGTCTTTGTTTTAGTTCCAGTTTAGTTTTAAAAGGACCTTCATAACCATATGTAATTAATGTACTTAACTTAGGACAGTTACCATGTTTCCAACCTTTGTCAAAGTTAATTGCATACCAACCAGCCGCATAATAAACGTCACTGCTTTCGGTTTTAGCAAACAATGGAATCTCATCCATGTAATCTTGATGTTCAGGTTCTACAGGAAATGGTGTAGGATAGTCTACTGGGTAGCCTTTGATGTAGAATGTACCTGGAGTGGTTACATCTAAAACAGTTTCCTCTTCGAATACAAATTGATTCTTAAAAAAGGATGTTACTTCTACTTGGTTATCGAACAACACCGTTTCTGTTTTGTCCAAATATGTATACTTGTCCTGAATTGTTTTGTGCAAAATACCTACACGTTTTGTATCATCGTTTACAATCCAAGCATCATCGCTAATCTTTTGTAGTTTTACGGTTTCTTTGAATTTAATCATCTTTTACCTCCTCAGGTTTTATTTTTACTCTGGTGTCATGTTCAGCACCAAACTCTCTGGCGTATACTGTTTTGCCACCATCGGGAGACTCATATATATACTTCTTGCCCCAAGCGGGCCATTCGTTTGGGTTCTTAATTTGCTCTACCATAACTTCGATGTCGCCATCTATATTGTCATTGGAATCACTCATCCACTTCTCCCGTTTAACATTGCAGAATATGTTTGAGCCTGTCCGCTCATTCTCTGCAAATTCCATTTAGAACAGAATTTCATAAAGTGTATACCAATATTAGATATTGGCTCACTCTTCTTCTGCTCATTCATTCTCGCAATACATAACTCTTTAATCTCATCAGGCTGTGCTGTCAAATCAATTAGTATCTCATTACGAATAAAATCGTCTCTAACTCTATGCTCTTGCTCTTCGTGGTCGACCCAACGTTGTAGCATAAAGTTGTTATAATTGTATCCACTTGCTTCTCTGTCTTCGTATGCTTCACGGATACCTGTCTTGTTCTTTGTACCTTTTAGTCTTGCACCTGGGTAAGCCGCAAACACATTGTCGGAACTGTCACCTCGAACACACTTTTCAAACAATACCCATTTAGGATCTACTGGTACCTTTTCTTCACCTGTCTTTTTATCTATTACAGGATCGCCAGTCTTTAAGTCTTTCCAACCTTCTAGTGTAACTATTTGGTCAGTAGTGCCGTTGTATTGCTTTACAGTGGGCGACAAGAGCTGATAGAAGTCACTATCTGTGCTTACTATCATATGATTATCCTCAGGATGTTGTTGTATCCATGTAGCAATCATATCATCTGCTTCTGCTGTTTCGCAACGCAAAACAGTACAATTAGTTTTATTAGCAAAGAACTGAATCATATCATCATATGCTTCAAAGTATAATTCATCGTCCTCTTGTTCTTTAGGCGAACGTTTATCTAATGTTACTTTACGATTTGCTTTGTAAGGTGTGTAAAAGTCTTTACGCCATGAACGACCTTCTAGACATAGCACAACATGATTACCATCAAACTCTCTCCAGCATTTATTAATGCTGTTGAACATGATATGCATTGCCATACCTATCTTCATGTCTATGCTGTCGCCTCTGCCACCAACGTGCTTCGCTCTCATAAACATATTCAAACCGTCAACTAGTAAATAATTCATTAATGACTCCTTTTACCATTAAACACACAAACAAAATATAATCCAAGATGACCTGTATTATACACCTTATGAAACTCGCCGTCTTCAATTAGTACGCAATCGCCTTCACGCACATTAAACCTTTTACCGTCTATGTCCATTTCTCCACGACCCTTAACAAACATATATACTTCTTCTTGTCCTTCGTGTATATGCCCAGTGGTATGCTGATTAGCTCTAAGAAAAGTACTGCTTAAAACTAAATCATTTAATAGTTTATTATCTTTAAGTACATAAACTTCATTGTCTTTTACAACATCTCCGCCTATATCATTAATACTAACTACTTGCATTCTATCACCTATTGGTTGTTTATTCCGGCTTCCATAATAGCATCAAATGGACTATCTTCTGTCCATTGATTACTTTGTATTTTACGCTCTTTTGCTACGTCTGTCAATGTTTTTGCTATGTCTATATTCATAGTTTTAAAGTCTTTAAGTAACTCTAGTAATTCTTCATTGGTCAGATTTTTAACAAAGTCATCTATTGCTGGAGCAATTTGATTGTTTACTAGGTTTGCTAGTTTAGTTTTTGCTGTTGTCTGTTCCGTCATTCTCATCATTCCTTACTGTAATTACATCAGTTTGCGCCTGCATACCAAAGTCTAAGTCTGCTTGTTCTTGTAATAATACAGTTTTGCATACATCATTGAACCATTTGTTTACCACTGATTCATCACTTTCGCCAGTATATCCATTAGCCTGTAGCATAGCAACGAATTGGTCATTCCAATCTAATTCAATATAACCTGCTTTCGCATTCTCAGGATTGACCTCCATATGTTTTACTTCTACCCAAGGTTCATCCTTAAGTTCTGCTATTGCTTTATTCTTAGCCTGTTCAGATATGTTACCATTGCTAAATTCAATTTCAATATCGGATA
>Ga0206682_10003613_pt1 | contig 13063 bp, 3 predicted proteins | sample M240m12015metaG_FD_155444 | JGI IMG/M metagenome (GOLD analysis project Ga0206682, IMG submission 155444) | Ammonia-oxidizing marine archaeal communities from Monterey Bay, California, United States - M2 40m 12015 | ecosystem: Environmental > Aquatic > Marine > Intertidal zone | place: USA... | reverse complement strand
AACTTTATTTAAATTGTCTTCATTGAAAATTTGGTCCACATTGGTTATAAATTCTTCAAGATAGTCTTTTCTACTAACGTTTTCTGAAAGCTCATTAAGATCTTTTAAAACACTCCCAACGTCCCAAAATTCAGATGGTTCAACCCATTGATCTCTTTGAGATATTATTTGTAGTGTGTCTGCAAAACCTTTAAGATCGGGAGAATTATTAACAGCAGATAATAAAGCATTTTTATCTCTTTTAGATATGCCTGGAACTTCAAAGCCAGATTTATTATATAAATAAATTCTTACAGCCTGATCGTTTGTAAATCCAGTTTCTGCAATTTCTTTATTTAGTATTTTTTTAACTTTTGGAAATGATTTTAATAAACCGGAATAATCGTTTTTAAGCGCCTGCTTTTGAGATTCCATAGCTGATATGCCTTTTAAATAAGGTTTAACTAAATTATCTTCAAAAAACTTTTGATCCGCTTCTCCTTGTTTTCCCTTACCGGCAAAAGTGTATTGTGTTAATCCTCTAAAATCTTCTGCTGTAGAAGGTAAAAAGAATTTATATTTTCCCTTGTTAACGCCTTTCTTTCTTGCTACAACTTTAGAATACACAGCCTCTGGCTTAACGCCCTTTTGTCTAGCTATCATTTCATTTAAGCCTTTATTTAGATCTTTGTTCGTGCTAACACTTCTTTTTTTACTTTGCGGTTTAGCTATAAATTTTTTCTTTGCTCTAACTTTTATTTTTATAGCTTCCTCTCTTGTTGTGATTAAATCTAAAGCAGGTTCACCATTATAAGTAAAAACATTTTTAAGCTGATCAAATGTTAATGCCGTCATTCTTAAATCCATAAAAGGATTATTTTTACCAAACACGTCTATTACATCTAATAACTCTCTATTTTCTAACCATTGATCGTGAAATTCAATAATGTCTTCTATTTTGTTATTAAGTTTTGCTGGAGAAAGATCTGGTGTGGATAATAATTTAACTATTTCTACCATAGTGCTTCCGTTATCAGCTAGATGTTCTCCTTTCTGATTACCTTGGTCTCCATCATGCCAAGTTATATAAGATAAAGAAGATAATGCACGCAACCCTTTAGTGGCGTTAGTTTGAGCTTGGAGCATGTAAATAGCATTAATAGGCTTAATTTTATTTTTAGCAACCAAATCATAAGTAACACTTATTATGTGATTTAATAAAATTTTATTATGAAGGTTAGCCTCTTCGATTGCGGGAATATACTCTTGATAAAGCTTTAACTTTTCTTCTGTTTTAATTTCTTTTCTTTGAATTGCCGCTATTTGTTTACCAATACCAAAGCTAGAATTTATTGGATTTACTAAAGAAAGATCAAGGTTTCCCGGTAAACTTGCCACGTCAGTCTGAGGCATGCTTTTTAATGCTTCTTGTAAGAAATTATAAAACTGCCCCGTAACGTCTTTTTGATAAACAGTAAGACCTTTGCCCTCTTTTCTTTTAGCTAATTCTTCAACAGTTATTTTTAAATCTTTTGCTATTTTTTGTTTTCTTTTTAATGTTGCAGCTTTATCAACCTTTGTTTCAGCAGGATCTAAAACTTTATTAATAAAACCAAATCCATCAGTTCCTATAATATCAATTATTTCTTTGCCAATTCGGGGATCAGACATAATTGTTTGCATATCTTGGGCAAAGTCTTCTAGCAAGTTTAAATCACTTGAGCTTTTTAAAGCCTTAGTTTCTTTAAGCTTTTTCTTTATATCATCAGGTAATTCCTCTAAAGTTTGCATCGCATCCATAAAACGCAACTCTTTATCATCAAGTATCAATCCTCGTTCCCAAGCTCTTCTAACAATTTTAGGGGCTATAGCGTTTTTAAAAGGAGCGTCTATTAGGGCTTTACCGTTTTCATCTATTACTTGATTAATTCCATTTTTCTGAGCTTCTTTTAGAAAAAACTTAACGTTTTGTATTAACCCTTTAGTGTTAGATCTTTTTACGTTTCCTCTTTCAATATCTTTTTTAAGAACCTGTATTGTATTGTCGGCTAATACAGCACCTCTTATTCTTTGATTATTTAAAAAAGCTTTTGTTAATTCACTATTAAGGTCGTTTAATTCTGTATCAAAAATTTCAAAAGCAATCTCTTCTCCTATCATTTTTGACCAGGATTCTTTTTTACCCGGTATAAGATTTCCATCTTTATTAAACATGTACGACATGTACTGCTCATTAGATATTCTTTTGTCTAAGTTTGGCAATCTTTGTATAAACTGTTTCCCTGAAGTATTACCGCTAGCGTCTGTAGAAGTTTTGACTCTATCTACTTTTTTACCCTGCCAATCACTAACAAAATTTGGTTTAAATACATATCCAACGATTTTACCTTTTTGATTTTTAATAGGGGTATCTGTAAATACTCCTCCAACAGATTTTTGTACTGCAAAAGGCATTGCTGTAGAAAGCCACGTGGTTGGGGCATTTTCTAATGTAGCTTTTTTAGCTTTTAAAAAGTTTTCCTTAAGGTTAGTGTCCATTGTACCAACAGCGGTTTTAATATCAATATCCGCTTGCTTACCCATGTCTTTTTTAATTTCAGCTATTACGGGTTTTACACTTTTATTTATAGTTGTTTTAATATCAACAGTTGATTTTAAAACTTTTAATGTTTGTAAGAGTTTATTTTCAATGCTAGTTATAACATCTGATGAAAACAGCCTGCTGTCTTTTATTTTTCTATATTTAGGTTTCTCAGGCGTTATATTATCATTATTGCTTTCGTCTATTTTACTTTGCGCTTTATAATCTTGCAGTTCCTTATTACTTATCTTATTCATGTACCGTCTTTCTTCCGGTCTTCTGTTTTCTAATTCATCTGTGAATATATCCCTCAATGAAAATTTAACTCTTTCTGCCATGTAGCCAGACAAAGTACCTCTACCGTCCCAAGGGTTATTTTCTAAATCATCTAAAGTTCTTCCAACTAAATCAAATATTGCTTCCTCAAGTTGGTTGGGTGAAAGGTTGTCTATTCTATTTTTTATTTGAACCTCTGCCATGCCAATTAAAGATTTTCCAATAACTTCTTTCGATTTGGCCGCGTTTTCAAAATCACCTGGAATTTTTTCACCGGTGTTTTTATCTACTTTTAATTTTAAACCTAATAAATTTTCAGCTGTAATTTGTTGTTGTTGTATAGACAAAGAGGGTTTTTTTGTTTTTTGCTTTGAAGCTTCACCTTTTTTCATTTTGGCTTTAGCCTCATCCGAAAGCTTTCCTTCTTCTAAATTTTTCTGATAATCTTTAATAAAATCAAAAACTTGTCTACCGGTTTGAAAGTCTTTATCTAATTCAGGTTTGTTTAAATACGTTTTTATTATATTAAAAATTTTTGTACCTATTTCTTTCCATGCAGATTCTTTTAAAGAATTAAAATCAATTTCTTTTTTAGCAATAAGATCCGAAAAAGCAGTAAAATATTCGTCCATGTCTTTACCACCAACATCAAAACCATCAACAGCTTTATATAACTGTAATCTTTCTTCTACTAAATTTAAAATGCCTTTGCTTTCTAAAATATTTTTAAATTCTTTAAGTATTTTTTTATTATCAGAATTTTTACCAGAAAATTGTGATTTTAGTATTTTATGGAGTAGCTCATGGGAAGCTACAGAGACAGCTTGTGTTTGGGCCGCTGTTTCTAAATTTATAACAATTTTTCCATCTATTTCCATAAAACCATCTGAATTAAAATCAGCAATTGAAAAACCTGCGTCTTTCATTTCTTTTATGGTTTTGTATACTTTTATATTATTTTTGCCCGTGAATTTTTTAACAAGTTTAACCTCGTTTAAAATTTTACTTTCTGAAGCCTGTTGAACAATAGCATTCTGTGCTAATATTAGGGGCGTTACAAAATTTTCTCTATTAATTTTTTTAGCCTCAGGATTTTTAATTTTGTTATTTTTTTCTACAGCCTCGTCAATTTTTTTTGCCAAATCAGCAACATCTAAAACAGCGTCTGGGTTGCTAAGCATCCATGCAGGTATACCATCTGCATACTTATTTAAATTCTCTGCTTGATTTAATATTTTATTAGCTGATCTTCTAGATATTTTTTTTGATTTAACTAAACCATCAAGCCTAGCCTTTGCTCCATCAATGTTTTTACCTAATATCATTAGGTTTTGTAGTTTAGATCTTCTATTAGAATTGAAACTAATATTACTACTGCCTCCAACTAATCCTCCGACCGCGAATGAAAGAACAGATGTATTTACAAAATCACTTAAGTCGTAATCCTGTTTTAAAAATTCAACTCCTGCTTTTTCATTTACTATTCGGTTTACTATTTCTGTTTCACCAAATTGTTGAACATTCTCCTGGAGTGTTTCTTTGCTTCCTTCCCCTATAAACAGTCCGCCTGTTTTTACTAATGCCGGATATTTTTCGTTTATTTTATTAACCATCGTTGACCCAAAATCAACTTTCTTTTTAGATTTTGTTACGTTTTTAACAGCTTCTCTAATAGCGCTACTTTGATTCAAAAAATCATCTAATTTATTTAATACGGGTAATCTGGGATTTATTGGACCTGTCATGCCATATAGTCCGGCCATTAAATATTGTGCTTGGATGGCTAATTTTTCAGCTTCGTCGTCAGACAGCCCTTGCGCTTTAGCTTCTTTTAATGTATTTTCGTAACCAGTAACGGCACCAACCAACGATTGGAACATAGTAGCATCTAAAACTTTAGCGTTAAATGGTAGTTTTTTTCCAAAAGTTTCTAAGTTAATCATGTTCCTTGCTTTCTTGCCGGTTCTTTTTCCTTTATTAGCAAGTTTAACATATTTACGGTAAGCGTCTACGGATTTAAAATTGTTCGCCGATGCCATGTATTTTGCCGATGCCATAACCCTTGAACTAGTTAATCCTTGAGTGCCTATTATATCAAACATTATTTTACCAAGCACATGCCCACCCTGAATTGCTCCACCAGAAAAATTGAAGTCATCCATAGGTTCTCCTTTAACTTGTATAGCAGTTCGAATATTTTTCATTTCCCCAGCGGATTTAGTATCTGATATATTAAAACCATTAGTCGTGTCATATATATTCCCGCTTTCGTCTTTTATATAGGTTACCCCATTAAATTCAGCACCTGTTCCTTTAACGAAAAAATATTCAAGGTTATCAGATGATAATTCATCTTCAGCTTGTAATTCTCTCATTTGCCTTGCTCTTCCTTTTCCGCCAAATATATTTATTTTATCTTCAAGCCAATTAGAAGTGTCTTTTAATCCGCTTTGCACAAAACCGTCATATACAGCTTCACCAAGGTCAATAACATCATTTAGTGTTTTATCACTAGTACTAGAAGCAGCGTGCTCTTTTGCTTTTTTAATTCTTTTTTTTCTATCCTCTGTATCTTTTTTTAATAATTTAGAATAATTATTAATATTAAAATTACCAATTGCATCATAATCAAAATCAGTAAAATATCCCTTTGGATCATCTAAATTTCCTTCGGAAATTATATCTTTTTTTACATCTTCATAAAGTTTATTTTTATAAGCGCCAGGCGAAGATAATATCGTATTGATTACTGCTTTATCAACATTTCGGCTATCCATAGTATTTATATACAAACCTAAATATCTAGCTAACTTTCTTTGTTTTGCTATTTCTAAATTTTCTAAATCATCTCCTGTATAAATAACACCTATTTTTTTTTCGTAATCTTTCTCGTTAAAATCATCAACTAATCCATTTTCATTTAAAAATCCTTGAAAATCATTTACGTTAAATTTACCCTTTTTGCTAAATCCCGCAAAATCTTTAGAGTTATAATATTTTTCAACAAATGAATTATCTTGATTTTTATTACTATATAAATGCGGATAATCTATATCTAAATCTTCGTCTATACTTTTTTTCTCTGCTACATAAGAAATATCAGCAGCCTTTGTTTTATATTTTTGAGAAAATCCTATCTTTGATTCGTCGTCTTCCTCAATATTTTCTGGCCCTTCACCAAGTAAATATTTTCCTAAAGCTAAATTTTCGTCAGTAGTATCTTTTAATTCAATTCCTTTAATAAGCTCTGATGCATCTTTAACTTTGTATTTTTGTAAGAATTTCCCCGCTTTGGAATTTGGGGATGGTGATTGCCCATTGCTAAATAAAAGGGAATTTGATGGAGCTTGTCCTGATGCGCGAAGTTCTAAATCGTCCTCTTCACTTTCAGGCGTAGGGTCAACACTAGGCACAGGGTTGTTTAATACATTCAAATTTGGCTTATTAGTAAAACCTTGTGATTTAATATATTCTTCTAGAGATAGGCCTGCCTGATCTGCTAAAGCTTTTACATCAGCGAAAGATTTAAAATCACCAGAAGGTGACCAATAACCATCATTGTTGTCCATCATAAAATTTAATTTTCAAATTGAACCTTATCACCAACCATCTGCATGTTTAGTATATTCGGGTTTTTTATAATTGCATTATCTTTAGGATAATAGTTTGTATCGTTTTTACTGTATGGTGCATATCCTCCATCTGCTCGCTTTTGCGCAACACCGTATCCTCCAAGTTCAGGGTACCAAATATATTGCACTCCATTTCTACCAGCAAACTGTTGTATCTCTCCTACTTTAACACGAGGAGATGATGGATTATTTGTGAGGGATTGTTTTGTATTGTATTCATCTAATCCAACTTTATGAACCTCAGCCATATTTTGAACTAACGCGGTAGCTACTGCCTCGCGTTTCTCTTCAAAACTAGCGTCTGGACTAACGCTTCCCATTGCTGTTATAAAGCTTTGTCCGTCAATTAAATCATCATATATTAAAGATTCAACTTGTTGTGGAGTAAGAGTTCTAGTTAGTTTGTTCTTGTACATGGACTGGTCCTTTTCATTAAAAGTTTTCCCTTGTTTTCCATTATCCATCATAGCTTCTGCTTCATCTACAATTTCCATGCCTATAGCGTCATCTTTAATAGCAAAGTCGTCTAATTCGTCGTGCGTTAATATAGTGCCGTCTTTTAATTTATATGTTGGTGGGTTATTGCCATTTAATATAAGTTGATAACCACCGTCTTGGCCCAGTGCTTGAGCTAATTGTTTTGATTTATTTGGGTCAGTTACATTAGACATTTTGCCTAATTTTACGTTTTCTCTATACTCCGCTTTAAGGTTAAATACATCTTCCATGTAACCATTCAAAGTGGCAGCTCCATTTTTTAAAACAGCTATCTGTTGTTCGCCTATTATCTTATCTTCAGGTGAGCCATTCTGCATTCTTTTATATATTTCTGCTATTTCTGTTTTATTGGCATACATTTGATTTTGTATTACTCCCACATCATCGCCTGTTACTTTTTGCAAATCAGCTTGGAAACCAGTGTGGTTTTTTAAATCAGAGTGTATTTTATCATTTGCTGCTTTTTGAGATTGTGCCGCCGCTAATAAATTTTTAGATTTAAATTGATTAGCTAGACCTAAGTTAACAGTTCTATAGCTCCCACTTTTACCAGCGTTATATTCTCCTTTAATTAAAGCCGCGTCAAGGGATGCTGATGATGTTTGTTTTTGTTTTGTTGCCATAATTTATAGTGTGTCACCTGAAAATGCCCCCATTATTTTATTTTTAGTTTTATCATATAAAGAATCTTCCGTTAACAGTCTTTCAGCTTGTGTAGATGCAGCCGCACCACCGACGCCTCCAAGTAAATCCCCCTTAGCTTGCGCTCTTGCTTCGTTGGCTATTGTTAATCTTTGTTGAGCCATTCCTAACTGCGTTTTTGTTTTAGCCGCTTCCATTTGTTGTGACTGTGCTTCGCCTTTAGCTATTGCTACTTGTCTATTGTGTTCGCCAGCTGCTGATTGTAATTGATTTTTAGATTCTTGTTGAGCTATAGAAGCTGCTGCTGCTTGGGTTTGTTGGGATTGGGTATTGGCCATAGATTGTGCCAAGGCTGCAATACCTCCGCCTCCAGCAGCGGCACTTAAGCCACTCATTATATTTGCTGCATTTTGTGAATTTTGTTGCGCTGCAAAAGTTGCTGCTTGAGTATTCACTGTTAAGTTAGCGTAAGGATTGGTTATATTTGCATAAGGATTAGATGTATCTAACTGATTGTATTTTTCACGGTACATGTTTTTTTCAGCTTGCGCTGCCCTTTGCTCTTTTCTTCTAGCTCTACCACCGAATAAAGAGCCCACTGCTTGTACTGTCTTATCTACTGTATTAGCCGCCATTTCTGCCGCTGCTAATGCTACGTTTGCGTCTTCCATATTGTATTGTTTTGTTATATTTATAATTACACGTTAACTACTTATACTAATTTCAGAACCAACAGAGTAGAGCTCTTTCGGAGTAGTTGCTTGATTTTTCATCTTTACAGTAGCATAATAACCTAAAACGCCAGAAGTGTTAAATTTAGCATTCTTAGCGAAGAACATGTACGCATTACTCTGTGGCGTCTTATTCCCGTTAACTACCGATACTGTTTTATTTACTATGTCTATTGCATTTATATTACCTAAATCTTGCTTTACGCTAGAAGCATCGACATAATAAAGTTTGTCGTTTATTTGTATTTCTTTGTTTAATTCAAAGTTAAAACTAAAAATTCTATTAACACCCGTGAGCGCTTGAGAGGTTAAATACCCAATACCCTGGACGTTAAAAGCTTTTGTATCTATTGTATTTTCATTCTCTTCAATACCTGATATATAATTAAAGTATTTACCTTCTTTTTCAATAAACGTTGATATTTGGCCATCTTGCTTATTTGTTATTATAGAATCACAATACCAACCAGAATCCCCTTCATAATTTAATGTTCTAAAGTTTTTAACATTAGCTGGTGCTTCGTTTAATAAAAAAGTAACCTCTGAATCAGTTTTAGTTCCGTAAAAAGTATTTGTAGCTCCGTTGTGGTGTTCATATAAATGCCCTTGATAAAAGGTATAATATTTATTATTTAAACTTAAGCCGCCCTCTGGTATAAAACTTTTTCTGCTTACCCAACCGTTTATGCTTTCAGAAAAGGAAAGTGTTGTGTTTACTGTTGTGGGTAGACTTAAATTATATTGCCCTTTAGTAGAGTCATAAGTTCCGTATATTTTATTAGACTGAATTGAAAGGTTATCTCTAAAGTAATCTTTTAATCCGTAGTTTGAAACCTCCGTTATACCGTCTGCTGACAGTCTCAATACACAGCCTCTGGCTTTATCTACAAAGTAAGACCTATAAGTAAACTCTATAAAACTTTCAGGGTTTTTAGAGATGCCGTATGAGCCAAATGTAGCCGGTATAATGGCTTGACCAAGCACTCTATTGCTTGCAATTAATTGAGGATTACCATCTGCATTAAATATCGCGTCTTTGTTTGCTAATATTTTTACAACCTTGTCTTCGCAAAAAGCGAGCAAATCAGTATCCCTTCCGTAAAGCTTTTGTATACTGCCGTATTCAGGATTTAAATCTTTGGTAATTTTATCGGCTATAATAAATTGATTTAATCTATTAATAGAATTTTTCCCATTGTACACTTGTGAATATATAATACCGCTTTTAAGTATTTCTTCCTGATAATTATCTTCAAACACAGTTGAAACCCTCACTCCTTTGCCTAGCACCGGTGCGTTAAAATCGTCTCTTATAATAAAAGATTCTACCCCGTTACCAAAACTGTAGCAGTTGTGATATTTTAAATCATTAGGAGAACCATGTTCACTAGCCGTAAATATTTCTTGAGTTTCATAATAAAGATCAACATCAATATCATCCTTAGGCTCTACTTCAAATATTGGTGGATTTGCGATGTTAGTACTTCTACCTCCTTCAAAATCAAAAGTCGTTGCGTAAGTATAGCCCCTACCCTGTGGTTCACTAGCACTAGCTGGTCTTTTGAAAGTCAAATCGTAATCTAAATTTTCACTAAGCTTTATAAAAAACAATCTAGCCGCTTGAGAGCCTGTCCATTTGCTTATAAATATTTTTTCTATTTTATAATATTTTTGGTCAAACCATCTTGTATTTGTATTACCATTCCACCCACTAAATCTTATGTAATTACCTTCTTTTAACCCATTTAAAAAAGGCACTGTTCCGTAATTACTAATACCGTGTTCCCATTCTTTTTCTGTTTCTAAAACAAAATGGTATCCTTGTGTTAAATCTGGAGCTGGAACAAACGTATCAAACGTGTCATTAAAACCACCTAAATAAGGGCTTAAGGACGTGGACTGAGACATGGATGAATTTATATCTTTTTTTCCACCATATCTATTATGTAATTGTCTATGGTGATTAGCACCACCACCATCATCAACACCATCAAAACTTATAGTTCCTATGGCGTTTAAATTGTTAGAGTTGGTTGTGTCAACTAATTCATTAAGTAAATTGCTTTCAGCCTGTAGCTTTATAAAAAATTTACCATCAAATTCCGGTTTACTTGATTCGTCTTTATAATCTACAACCTCAATGTTAATTCCCGTTGCAAGAGCAGCTGAATTAGGATAGGAGTTGTAGCTTTCGCCATCGTATAAAATAAGAACATCATCACCAAATTCTTCTTCAAAAGTTACTTCAACATCGTCGTGCCCTTCTGTGCTGACTAAAATAGATTCAACCGTATAAATTTTTGTTTTAGAATCTCCCGCTGTAAACCTTACTTTTTTACCCGGTATGATTGCATCAATTGCCTGCCTTGATACACCTATGTCGTTAGAGTTATATGTTTCGTCCGCATTAGCTATTTGTAAATCGCCTTGAACAAACATGCTTCTTATTATAATTGTATTATGATTTGGCACTGGTGTTGCACCAGGCTCCATCAAATAAGCTCTTCCCCCAATACTAGCTTCATTATAATTAATTATCTCTGAGGCGGTTGAGGGTACTCCTGAAGGACCTGGAGAATCTAAATCAAATTGTCTACCAAAATGAAAATATCCAGGCACATAGGTTGGCCTAAAAGGAAATCCTAAAAATTTAGGCACTGTGGTTAATTTATCTAGTACCTTAAATTTAGTATCAATCTCACTAACTTCGTTTCCAGTTTTTTTCTTTAATGTTATAATATCATCTTCTTTAATTTTATTAATTTCAGAAGATGGAAAAGATATATATACAGCTCCTTCATCATCTTTATAAAAGCTATCCGCACATAAGTTATATGTAGTTGAAGATATTTCTTTAACAAAGTATTTGTAACTAGTAAAACCCGCTGGTAGAGCACCTGTTAGTTTTATTTCAAAATTTGTTTTATTTTTTGACTGATTAAACCCAACTTTTACAACACCAGATTTATCTGTTAGCACAGGCGTTTGTCTGCCATAAGTGTCTATATACACCACCCCTATCTGGTAGGTTCTATTTGATTTTAAAGATAACAATTCATTTTTATCCGCACTTGTGGCTGTGTATCTATTTTTAATCTTTATATCAAATATAGGGTTAGCAGTAGGCAAATCAAACTGATGTGTATAATTACCATATATAATTCTATTTGCTGATATTTCTTGTGACTTAGCTTTTTTTGGTACACTATCAAATAATCTAAGTAACTGATTACTATCTACTGTTTTAAATATTTGTTCATCTTTTATTGTAAATGTAGTTGGTAAAGAAGCCCCCTTCAAAGTATCTACAATGTAAACGTTAGAATTTACGGAGTCCTTGTACAATACATCGATTTCTTCCACATCATCGTTTATGTTGTGATTTAAATCCGTTATAGTTAAAGATCTTAAGCTATTAGTCATGGCTAAATTATAACCATTCTTTGAGTCGTACTCAAAATCATCACCAATTTTATTTGGATCTGGTAAAAATGCTGCTTTAGAGAAAGGTGCAAAACAACTGTACTGACCATTAGTATATTTATATCTATATGAAAACAAGGGAAACTTTAATTCAAACAGTGGATCATCTTCTTCTAATAAAGCCTGGAATTGCACCACACTACCAGGAACTGTTTCACTAATAGTCAATATTTCAGCAGTAAAAGAAGTTGCATTAGACACATAATTAGCCGCTAATAAAATTCTAGCTTCAATTTTTATAACATTTCCAGAATTTGGCTCCGTAAAGTTATGTTTTAATAAAATAATATCACCTGCCTCGTAAGCCGTGACTGCAGAAAAAACTCCAGATCTAGAAACGCCAGCATCCAGTGGGGCTTCTAAAACACCACCTGAGCTTGTTTTAGATAAATCTAAATTTACAGTTATCGCAGTGTTCCCGATAGTACCATTGCCGCCTCTTGTAGAGCTGCTCATAGTTAACCCAGGGGCTTTTAGGGGAGATTTTTTAATAACGGTTATTCTTTCTTCTGATAAGTTTGTAGTTGTTGTGTTAAAATTTACAGTTTGTGTTTTCCAATATGCAACATCAACTTGTTTTGGCTCATTTAAATTATCAGTAAAATACAATATTCCGTCTAATATGTTAATTCCTGTTGTTAATTTTAAACTATTAAAATTTAAAATACTTCCTAAGTCGACAATAACTGGACTAACATTACCAGTTGATTGATCATACTCAGCTATAACATCTTTAGTAGATGAGGTTATTAACCAATATATTTTATTATTTTCTGTATCAGGAACACTACCAATGCACGTTGCTGAAGATAAGTTTATAGAATCTATTATAGTATTACCTAAAATGTTTTTTAACGCCCCCACGTCACTACTGCTTGAGTAATCAACGTCCACGTTTAATGCATCTCTATATTCACCATTAGGAACTAATCTTTCGTCAAGGTCTTTATTCATTTTACCCTTGAGGAAAGCGTTTTTAATTTCAGGCATATTCTAGTGTTTTATCTGTTTGGATTTACCTCTTAAAGCTTGTGAGAGTTCACTAAGTTTAATATTTGATAATCTTAATTTTGCTTTTCTAACCGAAGCAAATTTATCTTTTTTGTATCTCATTACTAGATACTCAGGTGTGTTTATTTTAGTTTCTAAAATATAATATGCTATACATTTGTACATTGCTTCTTCAGCTAGTTTATGTATTTTCATTTCAGCATCAGTAGCCAAGCCATCTGTTATATACT
>Ga0206682_10003611_pt1 | contig 13069 bp, 12 predicted proteins | sample M240m12015metaG_FD_155444 | JGI IMG/M metagenome (GOLD analysis project Ga0206682, IMG submission 155444) | Ammonia-oxidizing marine archaeal communities from Monterey Bay, California, United States - M2 40m 12015 | ecosystem: Environmental > Aquatic > Marine > Intertidal zone | place: USA... | reverse complement strand
CCATGTGCGGATCAATACCTCACCCACACGACCCATCGCCTGACTGTCAGAAGCTATGATCGAAAAGGCACCCATGTCGTGGAGGATATCTTCTGCCGCTATCGTTTCGCGGCGGATGCGACTTTCGGCAAACGCAACATCCTCTGGGATGGATTTGTCGAGGTGGTGGCAGACCATCAACATATCCAAATGCTCTTCCAGTGTGTTCACAGTGTAAGGCCGCGTCGGGTTAGTAGAGGATGGCAAAACATGCTCTTCCTCACAGATTTTGATAATGTCGGGGGCATGCCCACCGCCTGCACCTTCGGTATGGAAAGCGTGAATGGTCCGCTTTTTCAATGCCGCTACAGTAGTTTCAACAAAGCCAGATTCATTGAGTGTATCAGTATGGATCATAACCTGCACATCCATGTCATCAGCCACCGACAGGCAGCAATCAATCGCAGCAGGAGTCGTGCCCCAATCTTCATGCAGTTTTAACGCACAGGCACCGCCCTTCACCATCTCGACCAATGCGTCCGGTTGGCTGGCGTTGCCTTTGCCTGCAAAAGCCATGTTCATCGGAAAAGCATCTGCAGCCTGTAACATGCGCCCAATGTGCCATGGTCCTGGCGTACAAGTGGTGGCCAAAGTACCATGCGCTGGGCCAGTGCCCCCACCGAGCATTGTGGTAATACCAGAATGCAATGCATCGTCGATCTGCTGGGGGCAGATGAAGTGGATGTGGCTGTCAAACCCCCCCGCTGTCAGGATGCGCCCCTCACAAGCAATGACTTCAGTTCCTGGGCCTACGATAATATCTACACCCGACTGGGTGTCTGGGTTGCCGGCTTTGCCGATCTTATGAATGCGGCCATCGCGCAACCCCACATCCGCTTTGTAGATACCGCTGTGATCAATGATCAAAGCATTGGTAATAACGGTGTCCACAGCACCTGCGGCGCGGGTGACTTGGGATTGGCCCATGCCGTCACGAATGACTTTACCGCCGCCGAATTTCACTTCTTCACCATAGGTCATGCCATTGCCGCCATTGGTGCGTTCTGCGGTCAGGTCGCGTTCAACCTCAATAATAAGATCAGTGTCAGCAAGGCGTAATTTGTCACCCACAGTTGGGCCAAACATGGCGGCGTAATCGGCGCGATTAATCGATGTGGCCATTATAAATTTCCCATAACCTGATTGGTGAAACCAAAGACACGCCGCGCGCCTGAAATCTCGATCAAATTGACCTCTCGCCGTTGGCCAGGTTCAAACCGGACTGCGGTGCCGGGCGCGATATCAAGACGACGGCCATAGGCGGCTGTGCGATCAAAATCCAAGGCCGCGTTGCTTTCAGCAAAATGGTAATGGCTGCCAATCTGCACTGGGCGGTCGCCTGTGTTGGCCACCATCAGGGTGATCGCCGCACGATCTGCATTTAAGACCAGGTCGCCATCGGCTGGAAAAATTTCTCCAGGAATCATAGTACGCTCCTATCTAATGGGGTTGTGAACGGTGACCAGTTTGGTCCCGTCAGGAAAAGTGGCCTCGACCTGCACATCGTGGATCATCTCAGGAATGCCCTCCATACATTGATCACGGGTGATCACATGGGCACCGCTCTCCATCATATCTGCGACAGAGCTGCCGTCACGCGCACCCTCTACAACAGCGTCTGCAATCAATGCGATGGCTTCTGGATAATTTAGCTTCACACCACGGGCGAGCCGCTTGCGGGCCACTTCAGCGGCCATTGCAACCAAAAGTTTATCTTTTTCACGTGGGGTCAGGTGCATGGATCATAGCCTCCAGTTTTTGGGAACTGCGTTTTGGGTGAGATGTGTCAAGATTGGGAGCAAGGCAGTGCGCAGCGCGAAGCTATCCGCGCACAGCAATCGAACAGCAAGGATGTTATCTGCCAAAAGACTTGCCCCACCAAAGGAAGGAAGCAGCTTGCGCACGCCATCAATCATCACTTTGGCCATTTTGTCGACCAGAACAATACTGGCCATGGCGAGTAGGCCATCTGCGACTGCGGACCGCTTCAGGATTAAAGCAACATCACCGTCAAGTTTAATGCGGTCAACATAAATTGGTGTTCCTTCAGTGGTGATGCAAACTATATCGTCCAGCGAGCAAGAATCAAGAATTTCCCCAGAGGCTTGTCTGCCGAAGACGAGTGGCTCAACCATTAGGAACTTTGAATCCCTTGCGACCTCAACTTCTAAACGCCGGCGCAAACGGGAGCCTTCATACAAGATCGTCTCTTGCGGCAGCCAATAAAGCTGCGCGTTCGATTTCACTTCGAGCCGCGTTTGCATCGAGCCCGCTATTTCATCCGTGGCGCGGTAAATGCGTTCAGCCGCTTGGGTCGTAACGCTGATTTTGGCGTGAGCGTTAGCAGTGACTTTAGTTGAGAATTTATCACCACCTGTGATGCCGCCAGCCGTGTTAATTATTACGGCGTCAATTGTGCCATTTACCGAGCGCGGAAAGATGGCACGGTAGGACCCTTGCTGACGTAGATTGGTCAGACGCGACTGATCTCCAGCGGCACACACCGCGCTTATGTTGAGCGTCCCGCGCGCGCGCTGAAACGTGACTTCTCTGTCTTGGAAAATCTGTGGTATCATCCGATCCTCTATGCGCTTCAGTTCAGTTAGCGTGACCGGAATTTTTTTGGTGAACAAGGAACGGATTAGGTGATATTAAATTTCATCTATTTTTTGCCGTTTTGATTAAATTTTAAGCGGTAAATTCCAATAAACAAGCACTTTGAAAAGCATCCAGACGATGCCGGTTTGTGCTGGCAGAGAAATGAAAACTCGCATCGGATGCTGGTGCTGCCTAGATCTATGCGCTCTAGAACTGGCGCCACTCAGCAAGTGCGGCGGCTTGGTTCAATTTGAAACTGAGGGCTGTCGCAATTATGGGTGAAGTTCTCCTGTTATTTAACTGAAATTCATTGAAAAGCTATATTCTCCAAAGAGTTCGTACGCCAATACTTCACTCGATAGATATGCCGGCCGTAAGGAGATACCATCTTTGCGAATAAGCACGCTAGCTATACCGTCCTTCAGAATCTGACACAGAAATAACAGAGTAGCAGGCGCGCGCCAAGTTCGCCAAATGTATCCACAGCTCCAAAACATGCGGCTTGGTCACAAAGCAGAGACGCATAATATTATGACTCAGATCGGTAAAGGCAGATTTGTTGTCAGAACGGCCGTTGTGCCAAATACGGCACTTATAATTACCCATTCAACCCGTATGGATTTGGACAAATGGCGCGCTGCGGATGGATCGCCGGCGCGAAGCGCAGGAACGAACCTAAGTTTGTTTGCAGCCGCAAGCGCCAGAAGCAAGCCGAGCAGCAACAGTTTGACGATCAACGCCCGGCCATATTCAGTTTCTGTAAGCGCTGCGAGAGAGCCAACCAGCTGGTAACTCATGTAGACACCAGCAACAATCAGCCCGGGAACAGTCACAGACGCGATGACACCAAACTGATGTCCAACAGTCGCAGCATTAGCAAAGCTGCTGGCGGATGATGCCAAGCGTCTTAGGGGTGTCAGAATGCCAATCCATAGCGCAATTGCCAACAGGTGTATCATCAATGTGATGTCTAAAAGCAAAGCCCCACGATCAGCGATATGCCCAACCTGGCCGATAGACCCAACGGCGATGACGCCACCCAACACGGAAATCCAAATCCCAATACGCCCAAGGAATAAACCGAAGATGAGAAGAGTTAGGCCCAAAACACGCACCATGAAAGCTGTCCCAACCGGGGTCGCCCATAAGAGGCTGAGCATTTCGGGATCAATCATACCGCTGGCATCACCAGTTAGGTTGGCACCGCGAAGCAAAAATTCAAAAATTGTGGCAAGCAGCCCAAGAGACGCAAAAGCCGCAGCAAGAACATTAGTGCGATCCAACCGAAATAGACGTGTCGCCATGACCGTTCCGGTTGCCGTTAAAACACCAAGATAAAGTGCAAATTTCGTGATGATGGCCGCCAGACCAAAAAGATCGAGCATCATTGCCTTACAGTGAAACTGAATTTGCCATTCAAGGCATGACCATCCGCCCCAAGCCCTCGCCACTCGACCACATAGGTCCCCGGCCCCATATCTTCCATGGGTAAGGTAAATTCTTGCGTAAAGGTTTTTTGTCCAGCTAGATTCATGTTGATTGCGCGACTGCCATCATGAGACGATGTGACCCGCGTCAGGCGAATATTACCTTTGAAGTCCATCAAAACTTCAGCTGGCACTTCCGACACGATTGCCTCATTGGCCGGTATCGTTCCCTTGAGGGGGAAATGCGCCAAAGCGGTTGTTGCCCAAATCGCAATAACTCCCGCGTATAGACCATTTTTCATGTTGAATCCCCGCCGTTTGTTCTCTTAAGAAGAGATCAATTGATCCCATTGGCACGTTGCAATTCTCGGATATAGGCGATGATCATGGTCATATCACCTAGCGTCAAGCTTTCTATTGCTGGCATATTGCCAAACAGTCAATGGTGGGCCCGACCGCGCAAGCAGTCTCTCACGAGCAAGCTACGCCTGTGACGACATAAATTGTTGGTTTTATAGGTTAAAACAAGCCACCCTGCGTATCGCTGTTCAACAGGACTCTTGTCTCTTCGGAACTGATAGGTCATTTTGCGTCTATGATTAAGACTCTAAGGCGACTCCTCTCATTGGTCATATTACTATGTACCTCGGCCTATGTCTCCGCCGATCAGGTTGATTTTTCCAAAGGTTGGAGTGAACAGCGCTTTTCTCTCTTTTCCAGCAACAAATTTGAGCCAAGCGAAGAAACCTTGCATATCCATTCGGACGGGACTGTCTCCATGTTCTGGCGCCGCCTGCCTTCTGCGCTTTCGGACAGCGATCACGCGCAGTGGGATTGGGAGGTCACGTCGTCGGTGCCGCCCACAGACCTCACACTCAAGGGTGGTGATGATCGAAACTTATCCATTTATTTTGTGTTCATGCCAGAAGCTTCCCTACCAAAGGCCGATGCTAAACTCACAGATTTGCTAGGCAATAACCACGCGCGTGTATTGATGTATGTTTGGGGTGGAAAACATATGCGCGGCGAAATACTGCCAACCCCGTATTTAAATGAGCTCGGCAGAACGCTTATTTTGCAACCAGCCGGCACCGGACAGGCAAGACAGCGGGTTAACTTTAAAACGGATTTTCATCGTGCATTTGGCACAGAGCCAACTCGTCTGATCGGCATAGCCATTTCAGCCGACAGTGATGACACCGATACAAAGATCAAGGCGCGCGTCTTCAACATGCGTATCGGAAAGGCGCGTTGAGCTCGCGCTGGGCCAGAACTTGGACACATCCGATGGGCTCATCGCGAGCCATGGTCCTGGCATCCCCAATTCCAACAGGAAGCGCATGCATAAACTCGAGTGAAATTAGTGAGCTCAGGGGGAAAGATTAGCCAAGGTTTTGTGCCAAAAACTCTTTCATGCGCGTCAAAGCTCGGGTGATGTTTTCCTGACTATTGGCATAGGAAATACGAATATATCCCTCTCCAAGAGTGCCAAAATCCGGCCCCCCAATCGTGGCGACACCGGTTTGCTCAAGCAGTTCACTGGCCAAAACCTTGGCTTTCCACCCAGTTTGGGAAACATTGGGAAAGGCATAAAACGCACCCTTCGGCGTGATACAAGAGACCCCAGGAATGTCATTAAGTTGTGTGACAACCGATTTGCGCCTTGCGTCGAACTGCGCCACCATCTCGCCCACTGCGGTTTGCGGACCCGTTAAGGCCTCCAATGCTGCATATTGCGCCGGCGCATTGACGCAAGACCATGCATTCACGGCCAATTTTCGGGCCATATTATACAACCTGTCCGGCCAAATCGAATAGCCCAAACGCCAGCCCGTCATCGCATAGGTCTTTGACCAACCATTGAGCACAATCAACCGGTCGCGAATTTCGGGATAGCTCAACAGGCTGACATGTTGCTCCCCATCATAAAGCATTTGGTCATAAATTTCGTCAGATAGGATCGCAACATCGGGATATTCCGAAAGACCGGCCACCAATTTGTCAATTTCTGCCTTGGGGGTGATGCCACCACAGGGATTGGCTGGGGAGTTTAAAATGATCATCCGTGTTTTGGGGCCAATCAGCTTCAATGTCTCATCCGCAGAAAATGCAAACCCATTTTCCTCGCGGATCGGAATGGCAATGGGAGTGGCGCCAGTGTATTCAATCATTGAACGATAAATTGGGAAGCCCGGATCAGGATATAATATCTCTCCGCCTGTTTCACCGAACATCAAGATGGCGGTGAACATCGTCACCTTCCCGCCCGGCACGATAAGCACATTGGCCGGGCTCACTTCTGTGTGATATCGGCGATGAAGATCGGCACTGACGGCTTCGCGCAGCGGCACAATTCCAGTTGCGTCCGTGTAGCCATGATGCCCATCGCGCAGAGCTTTGACCGCCGCCTCAACGATATTCTCAGGCGTCGGGAAATCCGGCTGGCCGATCCCAAGGTTGATCACATCCATGCCGCCAGCTGCCAATACCCCAGCGCGGCCCAAAACGGCAAACGCATTTTCTTCACCGATTCTATCAAAATTTGAAACTGTCTTCATGTTGAACCCTTTATGTCCTTTGGCGTGATATACGGGCGGACCGCTTTGGCGACAAGGATGCGATTGCATTGGCCAAAATGTCCAGCGTCTTAGTGCGCCATTCACGCGCAAAAGCACGCAGCTTGCATTTGAGTGAATTTTGTAGCCCGGCATGCAAATCTCATGCGCGATAGAGCCCAGGCTCTACCCCACGAGTACAAGACAAAGGCGCTATGATGCCTGAACCTCGCTCTATGATTTCGCGGCGCCCTGGCCAGCGCGGCGGCCAAATACGGCACCAGACGTCAAACCTGAGCCGCCGGGATAGCCGGCATAGAAAACACCACCAACAATTTCACCGCAGGCAAACAATCCTTTAATGTCATCTCCGCCATCCGTCAGCACCCTGCCCTCCGAATCCACCTTCAAGTGGCCCCGGCAGCGGGCTTGGCCTCGCCATCGCCGTCCGCGTGGTGAAAAATCATGGCGGGCAATTGAGCATATTGCCCTCCTCCCGTGGCGCGACAATCAAACTGCGCTTGCCTTTACTGAAGATCTGATCCTCCGCCCGGTGCGGCGGCCGCAAGTGCTGTGCGCAAAACCTGTGAAGTTCTCGAACCGATGCAAAAAACTGATGCGCCGATAAAATTATTGTGGCGCTTCTTTGCGCCCATACGCTACACTATCTTTGCTATCCCATTCAAATGACCCGTCAATACAACTCCAAGAGGCCTGCTGCATGAGCGCTATCGCATCCATCGATGTCCGTCTATTTCATATTCCCTTGGTAGAGGTGTTGGTGGATGCCAAACACGGCGACCATCATATATTTGAGCTGATCACCGCAACCGTCCATCTTGAGGATGGATCATCTGGCACCGGTTATACCTACACGGGTGGCAAAGGCGGACATGCGATTGCTGCCATGATATCTCATGACTTGACCCCATTTCTTTTGGGCCAATCCGCGATGGATGTGGAAGGTCTCTATGATGCGATGCAATGGCACGTGCATTATGTGGCGCGCGGCGGCATCGCTTCATTCGCGATCTCTGCTGTGGATATTGCACTTTGGGATCTGCGTGGCAAACGCAGCGGCCAGCCTCTTTGGCAAATGGCCGGCGGCGCAGCGCATTCTTGTAAAGCCTATTGCGGCGGCATTGATCTTGGCTTTCCCCTGCCAAAACTTTTGGACAGTGTCCAAAGCTACCTTGACCGCGGCTTCAACGGAGTGAAAATCAAGATTGGTCAACCCACCCTCGCGGAAGATCTTGCCCGAATAAGAGCCGTTCGTGAGCTCATCGGACCAGATATCACATTCATGGTGGATGCAAATTATTCGATGACGGTCGAGGAAGCGATCACCGCAGCCAAGGCCTTTGCCCCCTATGATATCGCGTGGTTTGAAGAACCGATCATCCCCGACAACTATCTGGGCTACGCTGAAATCCGAATGGCCACCGAAATGCCCCTGGCGATGGGGGAAAATCTGCATACTATTCACGAGTTCGAACAGGCATTTTCGCAATCCGAACTGAGTTTTATCCAGCCAGATGCCTCAAATTGCGGCGGCGTCACCGGCTTTCTTCAGGTTGCAGCTCTTGCCGAACAAGCCGGTGTCCCGGTCTGTAGCCACGGGATGCAAGAACTGCATGTAAGCCTAGTTTCCGGCCAAAAGAACGCAGGCTGGATCGAGGTCCATTCCTTCCCGATTGAGCACTACACTTTGCGCCCACTGGTCGTCGAAAACCACATGGTTCTTGCTCCAGATACCCCAGGGATCGGCGTGACATTTGACTGGCAAAAGCTTGAAGCTGAAAACCTGTTGGTACGCTGATAAATACCCCTGCACGGGATAGCCAAGCTAAAGCCCGCCGCGCCAACGGCCGACCACGCATCTGAGCCTTCTGGCGGTGCGGCTACAACAACGTCTGCCCATATTCATCACTGGTTGCTCTGCCCCCTGAAATTCGAGCCATTAAAAATTTGAGTTTTTCGTCGTAATTTTTTTCTGGCTGCGTGAACTTGAAGACGAAAACAAGCATCTCAAAAGGGTTGGCGTCAAACCGGTCCAAATCTATCCAGATAGCTGTTAAAAAAACGGCTAAAATGAACGGTTCAACGGAATTCTTCGCCAAGAAGTTCTGAATACCGAATGGTTCCATTGATACCTGAACATAGCAGCGAGACCGGCAGTACAAGCAGGCTATTCCGTTCCAAAATTTACAACAGACGTCCCCATGCTGTGACTATATTGCCGTATTCGGTGCTGTCAGACGAATGAGAACTCGCATCGAATTGCTGGTGCCGTCTAAATCTATGCCTTCAATAATTGAGGCCACTCAACGAGAGCAGCGTTTAGGTTCAGCCTGAAGTTAGAGTCTGAGTAAAGGTGGTGTTCCTTTACCGCCATACAGTCCACCTAACCCAACTCCCAGCCTGTTTCGCGCCTTAAGCAACGTTAAAGCGACCACAGCAGGCAAACAGCCGCATAACCGAGTGCTAAACTGCGCTTGTTTGCATCGATAAGCGGGCATGCGAGCGCGTGGCGAAGTTGGTCAATTTTTCAGCGCCTTTTCATCAGTATAAGCCACAAATTAGCGCTGCACACCTCAAGGCAGTTTGCTCTGACAATAACGCTTTACACTTTTCAGCAGAAGGTAATACTTGCTACCTAGAAGTAGTGACGGACACAACAAGTCATGGATGATTTGATCACCGATAGCCGATATTCTTGGTTGCGTCTCGGCCTTACTCTTTTTGTCGCTACCGTAATTAATGCAGGAATGTGGGCAATTATTGTCATTATGCCTGCTATTGAAGCGGAATACGGCGGAACGCGGACAATGGTGTCGCTGCCTTATACTCTAACGATGGTTGGGTTTGCGCTCGGCAACTATGTTATTGGCCGTGCCGTCGACCATTTTGGTATAACCGCGTCCTTGATTGCCGCTGCTATTATGACTGCCATTGGTTTCGGTCTGGCAACACTCTCTGGCTCTTTGCTCATACTTTCGTTCACCCAACTAATGGTAGGCTTTGCGTCGGCAGTGGGGTTTGGTCCACTCATTGCCGACATTTCACATTGGTTTGTACGTCGTCGAGGTATCGCTGTCGCGATTGCGGCATCTGGCAATTATCTATCGGGTGCTATTTGGCCAATATTGTTGGCAAAGGTGCTAGCAGAGAATGGCTGGCGTGCTGTATACATCGTGATGGCGGTTGTTACGCTAGTTGCTGTGATCCCTTTGGCGTTTGCTCTTCGTCGTCGTCTGCCTCAAGAAGTGCAGACAGCGGCGCAAAATACATCGCTGGTAAATGCAAAGACTGTTGGCCTGTCTCCGCGTACGTTGCAGTATCTGCTAGGTTTTGCGGGAATAGGTTGCTGTGTGGCTATGTCGATGCCTCAAGTTCACATTGTAGCTTATTGTGTGGATCTGGGCTTTGGCCCCGCTGTAGGAGCTCAAATGCTCTCCTTAATGTTGCTTTTTGGAGTTGTATCCAGGATCGTTTCTGGACTCGTTGCAGATATACTGGGCGGCGTACCAACTTTGCTAATTGGTTCATGTTTGCAATGTTTGGCCTTGTTTTTGTATCTACCATCGGGTGGAATGGTCTCACTCTATGTTGTAAGCTTGGTGTTTGGGCTGAGCCAAGGTGGTATCGTCCCAAGCTATGCGCTAGTTGTCCGCGAATATATGCCTGCGAAGGAAGCAGGCGCCCGCGTAGGCTTCATTATGATGGCAACTATTTTGGGGATGGCGTTAGGCGGTTGGCTGTCCGGCTTAACCTATGATTTGAGCGGCTCTTATAAACTTGCCTTCATTAATGGAATAATTTGGAATGGTGCTAACATCGCGGTCATCATTTGGATAATATTACGAAGTCACACCAATATGTCAGTGTCCACACCTGCCAAACACACCAGTTTATAAAATTCCATAAATGCCTCACACACGCTCCCACACCCGGCTTGTGGTGGCGTCTTTAGCGGGTCATAGCAGCCTCAGCAGGCAAATAGCAGCGTAACCACGCGCCAAATCAAAGATGTTTGCAGTGGTGCGCAGGCGTAGGGGTCCGTCGCAAATACAAAGGGTATAGAGAATATTGTGGGGGCGAGCGTGGGGCCAATGTTCATGAAAAATTTATAGTGTATTGAAATACAGTATTATTATTTAATTTAATAGAGGGCAGACGGTGAGTTCAATTCCTACCTTATCCATCAGAAACCAGTTGACTCTGTATTATCACTGGGTGCACCAAACCTCAGTTCACTGCAATAAGGCAAATATTGGTCAGTAGTGCTGGGAAGAAATTCAATCAACATAGCAATAGTAATTTTGGTAGCCCCACCAGGCGTGCGCCATTTGGAGTGTAGGTTGTGTAGGCAAATCAGAAAAGTACCCACAAAAATCTAATAGAAAAGTGTCTAGAATGTCTACATCTCCCGCACTACCTACACCCAACACTAAACACTAAACACTAAACACTAATGAAACAGGGCTTCTACATTACGAAGCGAAATTGGAAACAGAACATACAGCATAACAGCCAGCCGAATAATCTATGGGATTGTTTTGAAGCAGCTGAATAGAGGGTGTTTTGTCATTCACGGACGCTATAAAGTCATCTTGCCCTATTCAAGCTAGTTTGATCTGACAGTATCATGATAAAATCAGGCTTAACCGGCCGCGAAAGATATCATTGAGAAAATTACGCCTGATATTACGGCTGCACTAGGCACGGTAATGATCCAGGCTGCGATGATGGACATAAAATGTGACCTGCGCACTAATTTTCTGCGTTTGCGCTCTTCCTTTGCAAGCCGAGGAAGCTCAACCTCAATCAAGTTTGCAGAACGCATCCGTTTCGCTGTATCCCACTCACGAAAAAAGCCTACTCCGAATACAGCACCAACTGCGATGTGAGTAGAACTCACTGGTAACCCCAACCAACTTGCAACAATCACAGTGATTGCTGCAGACAGTGCGACACAATAAGCACGCATCTGGTTAAGTTTGGTGATCTGATTTCCCACGACATGTATCAACTTGGGCCCGAACAAAAATAACCCAAACGAGATACCCGCTGCGCCGATTATCATTACCCAAAGAGGGATGGAGATTGCCGCCGTATATTCACCCGATGATGAGGCCTGGAAAATTGCTGCTAATGGACCCACCGCATTCGCAACATCATTCGCACCATGCGCAAAGCTCAACAGCGCTGCAGATACAATCAATGGAATGTTGAACAATTTTTTCAGAGATTTGTTTCGGTTTTCCATGCCTGCTGACTGCCTTGCAATAATTGGCTTGGTAACAGCCCATATTATCAAACCAAAAGATAAACCGACGATAATTGCAGTCTGAAGGTCAATTTTTATAACTTTTTTCAGACCCTTAAGGGCCAAATAACTTGCGAATGCCCCAGCCATAATACCAACAAGCACAGGCACCCACTTTTTTGCAGCACTGATTTTATCTTCCTTGTAGATTATACGTGTTTTAATGAACCAAAGAAACGCAGCAGCGATTACACCGCCAAGCACGGGTGAAATGACCCAACTCGCAGCTATCTTGCTCATCGTGCCCCAATTAACGGCACTGAACCCTGCCGCCGCAATTCCAGCGCCCATAACACCACCAACCACTGAGTGCGTAGTCGAGACAGGTGCGCCGACCCAAGTCGCAAGATTGACCCACAAAGCGGCAGATAAAAGTGCTGCCATCATCGCCCAAATAAAGACATCAGCAGATTGCATCGTAGTTGGCGCAATAATCCCTTTTGCAATAGTGGATACAACATCACCCCCCGCAATAATTGCACCAGCACTTTCAAAAACAACAGCAATAGCAATCGCACCGGCCATTGTTAGCGCATTTGCGCCCACAGCTGGTCCCATATTATTTGCTACATCGTTTGCTCCAATATTAAGTGCCATGTAAGCACCCAAGACAGCAGCTATTACAATTACAAGCGCGTTATTTAATGCACTCATAGTGGTTGCAGCTATAATACCAACAAGTATCATGAAGATGATTGCCAACGCAGGAGCAACCAATGGCTTCGCAACATAAGCAGTTGCTAATTCTAACGATGAAACTCGACCAAGATCACGATCCAAGGTTTCCAAATGTGATGGTTCGATATCGCGCTGATCCATTTTGATTCCCTCATACTTCACGGCTGACTAACAGACTTAAAGAGGTTTTTTCAACACCAGTTCTTCTCCAGAAGTGTTATTTATCAAGTGCGCTAATTCTGGCTCGCCCTCCTAAAGGCTCCGGCGTCCAAATGGCAGACTAAGATATAACTGAGAGGTTCTGTCACGCAAATGAGAACTCGCATCGAATTGCTGGCGAAGCCTGAATCTATGCAATCAATAATTGACGCCACTCAGCGAGTGCCGCGGCGCGGTTCAGTTTGAAATTGAGGCGTGAGCAAAGGTGGCGTTCCTGGTTGAAG
>Ga0206682_10003606_pt1 | contig 13090 bp, 7 predicted proteins | sample M240m12015metaG_FD_155444 | JGI IMG/M metagenome (GOLD analysis project Ga0206682, IMG submission 155444) | Ammonia-oxidizing marine archaeal communities from Monterey Bay, California, United States - M2 40m 12015 | ecosystem: Environmental > Aquatic > Marine > Intertidal zone | place: USA... | reverse complement strand
CTGGAGGACCGCGAGCTGGAACGCGTTCGACTCGAGGGCGAGCTCGCGCGCCGCGAGACCGCCGCGGAGACGCACCGCGAGGACGCCGCGAGGGCGGCGCGCACCATCGAGCAGCAGCGGCTCGCCGTCGAGGAAGCGCGCGAGACGCTCGACGCAAACGCGCGCGCGGCGCGCGACGTCTCCGCCGAGCGCGCCGAGCGCGCCGAGGCGGTGCGTCGGCTCGTGGCGTCCGCGACGGAGCTGCGCGACACCGAGCGTTCGCTGCGCGAGGAGAACGGGACGCTCAGAGAGGCGCTGCGTCGCGCGGCGGAGAAGCACGAACAGGCGATGGCTTCGGTTTCGCGACGGGACGCGGCGACGCGCTCGCCGCGCGGCGACGACTCGGCGGGCGCGCCGCGCGACGCGCTGGCGTCGCGTTTGGCCAAGCTGCAGACGGACATGAAGGCGCTCGCCGAGCGCGAGATCCGCGTCTTGGCCCGGCAGACGGCCATGACGGAGGAGATGGACGCCCTGCGGGGCGCGCTGGAGTCGGAACGCGCCGGGCGCGTCGCCGCGGAGGCGCGGGCGCGCGCGGCGGAGGCTTTCGCGAACGACTTTCGCGAGGCGGGGACGGCGGGGACGCGAGAGAGATCGTCGTAGCGTACCGTCGCCGCGGTACGCTCGTCTGGCGAGCGAGCGGGCGCGTATTTACACAGGAGGCGCGTATCGATCACGTGTCGATCACGTGCGTTCGTGCGTTCGCGTTGAGAACCGACCGTCGCGTATCGCCACATCGTTCGTCTTTGGTCACTGCGCGTCGGGCGCTTCCAGCACCGCCTCCGCGGTGACGACGCCCTGCTTCGCCTCCATGGCAGCCACCACCGCTTGATCCGGGCTCTCGTACGCCTGGAAATCCACCCCGACGGCACCGTCGTTGTACGTGTTCGCCGCCACCACGCCCGCGCCGGCGGCCATGAACACCACGAAGAACAGGCCCCAGTTCTTGACGTTCTCCCCGAGCTTATCGAAGCCCTCGGCGTCCCAGATGTCCCGCTCCAGCATCTCGGGAGGCAAGGAGTTGAGCTGCTCGTCCGTCAGAGGCGTGGGAGCCTCGGGCTCGGGCTCCGAGGGAGTCACCACCTTGATGGCGGACTTCTTCGCGCGAGGCACCACCGCGGCGCCGCGCGAGGCCGGGGATCCGCGGGTCGACCGGAGGGCCGACCCGGCGCGAAGCGCGCGAGGCGCGGTCGTGGCGAGGACGGCCATCGCGACCGTGCGTGTGTGTGACGTCTGCACTGGAGCCACGCCGAGTGTGCGGGAGATTTCGCAAATCCGCGCCGAAAAGCGACGATTGTGGGCCTTCAACAGGCTACAGCATGTTTGCTCATGTGCGACCGAACATAAGTGGCGCTCCGTATGCCAGCTGGCGATTTCGGACATCCAACCCATCCGCCGTTTCGCGCTTTTTGCGAGACGGACCCCCCGAGGCGCCAGACTCGACAGGCAGCGCACCACGCGTTTGGAGGCGAACCGATCCTCGCGTCGATACACTCACGTCACACGCTTGGATCACCCGCTCGGCGAGACCAGAGTCCGTGCGTTCGCGCCTCGAGCCTCACGACGAGAACACGCGCGGCCGCCCGTCCCGCCGAAATTGAAATTCGAGCTTGCCAGCCGTCGCGTGTCGAACAGGCGAGGCGCGTGATGTCGTCCACCTCCGAACACGAGCCCGCGCAGGTGGCGCAGGTGTCCTTGAGTCTCGCGAAGACCGACGCGAAGCAGCTGGTGGGGTCCAGGCTCGGCGGTCTGCGCTCGTCCAGCGGCCTCGTGACCTTGCGCGCCATCTTGCACGACGCGCTGCCCGAAAAGAAACCGAGGCGAAAAAAATCGGAGGAGCCCGGCGCCAAACACAGCGCGGCGCTCGTCGCCGCGCTTGTCGTTTACTCCGGCGTGGCGTGGCTTTGAACGCCGTGCACCTATTCTTGACGTTCCACGGTGTCGAGCCGTCGATGCGTCGTCGAGCGCCTTGTCGTCCGCGGAACACGGGTCGCGGCGGACGATGTAACACTAGCGAGCTAGCGCATAGCAGTAGCGAAACACACGAGGCGCGTTGTACCACGATTCTCCGTCGTCTCGAAGTTTTCCGATCGATCCTTTCAAACGCCGTCGTAGACTGCTAAAACGACTACGAGCGGCTACGTGCGCATTTGGAACGTCCCGAACACGCTGGCGCCCACCCCGCCTCCTCTGGCTCCGCCCCCGCCCCCCCTCGCCCCGGGAGCGGCGCGCGCGCGCGCGGCGGGCGCCTTCTTGGGCGCCTTCTTCGGTTTGGCCTTGGTTTTGCGCTTCGCCTTGCGTTTGCGCCCCTTGGCGGGCGCGCCCTCGCCGGGCTTCGCGCGCGTCGCCTTGTCCGTGGCCAGGTCCTCCGCCCAGGTGTCCGGCTCGCCCAGGGGCAGCCCCCCCCGCTTCAAGATGCACGCGTCACACGTCGCGCGGCACTGCCTGGCGTCGAACCCGGGCTCGCCCAGGTAGTCCAGCAGCTGCACGCGGCGGCACGTCGCGCGGTTCAGCAGAAACGCCTCCACCTTCCGCAGCAGCGGCTCGCTCTTCTTCAGGCGGTCCGCGCGGCGCACGCCGGGCGTGGGCATGGACAGGATCCGGCGGATCCGCGTGATGTCCGACTTGGCGTACAGCGTGACGGCCTCGGAGGGCTCGCCGTCCCTCCCCGCGCGCCCCACTTCCTGGTACAGACCCTCCAGCGACTTGGGCGCCGAGTAGTGCACGACGTAGCGAACGTCGGGCTTGTCGATGCCCATTCCGAACGCGATGGTCGCGCAGGTCACCTGCGTCTCGCCGGTCATCCACCGGTTCTGCGCCTCCACGCGCGCCTTCGTGGAGAGGCCCGCGTTGTACGCCACCGCGGACGGGCCAGGTGAGAGGCGCTCGCGAACGCGCCGCGCGCGTTCCGCGTTGATCGCCTCCGCGCACGCCGTCGTGTCGTCGCGGCTCAGGCAGTACACGATGCCGGCGTCCTTTCCCCCGTACCGCTCGGCGACCCACTTCGCGAACGCGGGGAGCTCACGCAGGGCCTTCTTGCTCTTGACGTGCAGCGCGATGTTCGGGCGGTTGAACGTCACCACGAAGTCGCGCGCGTTCTTGATCCCGAGCGTCTTGACCACGTCCCGGCGCACCTCGGGCGTCGCCGTCGCCGTGAGCGCGGTGACCGGCACGTCCGGGAAGCGCTTTTTCAACTCGCCCAGCTTCTTGTAGTCGGGGCGGAAGTCGTGCCCCCAGCTGGAGACGCAGTGCGCCTCGTCCACCACGAACCGCGTCAGCAGCCCTTTGCCGTGCAGGTCCGCGAGGCAGCGCATGAGCGCGTCCGAGCCGGCGAGCTTCTCGGGGGTCACGTACACCAGGCGCACGGTGGGTGTGTTCTTGTGCAGCTCGGCCAATACCGCGCGCGCCTCGGAGGCGGTTTGCGCCGACGACAGGTACGCCGCCGGCACGTCGAAGTCGCTCACCAGGTGGTTCACCTGGTCCTGAATCAGGCTCAGCAGCGGCGAGCAGACCACGGTGACCCCCCCCACAATCACCGCGGGGAGCTGGTAGCACAGGCTCTTCCCCCCGCCGGTGGGCATCAGCACGAAGCAATCCTTCCCGGGTCTGCGGCGGCCCTCCTCCCCCGCCACTGAGTGCTCGACGATGGCGCGCTGCTGGTGCCGAAACTCGCGGTTGCCGAAAACCATCCGGTTACACAGATCCAAGTCGTCCAGGCTCGCGAGGTCCGCTTCGGTGTCGGCGACTACGCGCCGGTCCGAGTCGTCGTCTGTGGGCACATCCGGATGGCGCGCGGTCGTCGCGCGGCCGTTCACGTCGGAGCTTTTCGCGCGATCGTCGCGAAGTCTTCCCCCGGCCATCGCCACGAGGCTCTCGCCGCGCATATACTCAAGCGCGCCGCCGCGCGATCGTCCGATAAACGCCGGCGCCGCGGTGGTATCGTCGCGGCGCGCGGTGGACGCACCGAGCACGTTCCCGCCCGCGGTCAGGTTCAAAGGGAGCTTCCCTTTGTCGCCTTTGTCCGTCCCGGCGATTTGACCGCGGCGCGAGCCGCCGCGCACGTCCCCGCTCAAGTCGATCACCGACGCGGCGTTCGTTTTCGTTTTCGGTTCCAGCCCCGCGCCGCGCCCGCGCCGCCGCGCCGCCGCGGCGAGCGCCTCGGCGTCGTCGTCGTCGTCGTCGTCGTCCGAGAGGTCCAGCTCTATGACATCCCCGAACGCGTCTTCCAGGTCAGCCTGCGAGATGGCGTAAGCCTCTTCCTCCTCGAGTTCCTCGTCGTCGTCGTCGTCTTCGGGGTCGTCGTCCTCCTCTGCGGCGTCGTCCTCGACGAACGAGTCGGACACCGCGTCGTCCTCGTCCTCCGCCTCGGACAGAGACTCGGCGTCGGGGACGTCCCCGGGGACGCCCGGGGGCGAGGAGGCGGGCTCGTGGCGCCGAGAGGTGCGGCGGCGCACGATGGGCGCCTCATCGGAGTCGGAGGCCGGCTCGGGAAGATCCGCGGGGTCGGGAATGGGGTCGCGCGCTCGAGATCCGGACGCGTCCGCGCTGCTGCGTCGCCGCTGGGCACCCCCGGATGTGTCGTTCGCCGGACCGGGCGCGTCAAAGCGTTCCCGATCCCCGCCGCCGCCGGATCCGTCGTTCCCCTCCTGACTTCGCTGGCTCTGGCTCTCGCGATACTCCCGCAGCGAGGCGTTGGCGACCAGGTACTGCACGTACTCGTCGCCGATGCCGTCGGCGTTCATGTTGAGCAGCGCCTGACGCGGCGTGCAGTCCATCATCTGTGCCCACTGCTCGGCGAACGCGTTCAGAGAAGCCTTGGCGTGTTCCAGCGCCACACCCTTCGACACCGCATACGTCACCAGCGAGTGCGGTCCGGCCTTCGCCTTGGCCACCGTCGCCCCGCGTCGCTTCGGCGCCATCGCCGCCACCCTGCCGATGCGCGGCACTGTTTGAAAGTTTTCGTTCAGAGGTGCCAAGTTTTTCGCCTGAACTTTTTTTCGTTTCGCTTTTTTCGCGAAAGGATCCTGTCACTCCTCGTCAGAGGAATTTGGTCAGAGCGCGACGCACCGGCGCCGATGGCGTCGGAGGTTGACATTCCCGACGCCACGGCCATCACGCCGTGGCTCTACGTTGGGGCGCAGGAGTGCGTCGCGCTGGAACGCCGGGAACTTCTCATGGAGAAGGGCGTCACGCACGTCGTGTCAGTGCAGAAAGTTCCGCAACCGTGGCTGGTAGGGAAAGCAGGAACCCTCCCGCCGTTGCCTTTCGAGTACCTCCACATCAAGGTGGAGGATACCCTCACCGCGAACATCGCGTCTCACTTCGAGACCATCGACGCTTTCTTGGCGAGCGCGAAAGCCGTGAGCGGCCGCGCCATCGTGCACTGCGCGTTCGGCCAGTCCCGGAGCGTCACCGCCTTGGTTTCGCATCTCATGCTCTCCGAAAAACTGTCTCTCGGCGAAGCTCTGGAGTGCGTGCGCTCGAGGCGACCAAAAGCGTGTCCGAACAAGTCGTTCCTCGCCGCGCTCGTGCGGCTCGAGCTGAAGCTCTTCGAAAACGCGCCGTCCGATCTGCGCCGATTTCCGTCCCTGCCGAAACACTGGGCGTTCGTGGAGTGGCCGTGCCCGCTGCGGCAAAACACGCGCTTCGTGTCGTGCCACGGCCGAGTGATGCGCGTGCGGAACGTCTCGAAAAGGCCCAACGTCAGCGTCGTGACCGGGTTCCTCACCCCGGAGGAAACGGACGCGATCGTGCGGACCGCGGCCCCGGATCTGCACCCGTCGCTCGTGGTGCGGCACGGCGTCTCTCGCGGCGAGAAAACGAACCAGGGCGAGGACGTGGAAGGCGCGCGAGAAGACGCGACGGCGCGCGACGCCGAAAGCGCGTCGAACGAAAAAACAAAACCAAAAGGTGAGGTTTCCGCCGGCCGCACGTCCTGGAACTGCCGCGTCTCCGCGACGCACCCGGCCGTGCGCGGCGCGATCCAGCGCGCGGCGTACCTGTCGAAGGTTTTACCTTCGCACGCGGAGCCAGCGCAGGTGGTACGGTACCTGCCCGGCCAGAAGTACAACGAGCACCACGACTTTTTCGACCGCGCGGCGCCGAGCTTCGCGGCGAAGACGCGTCTCGGCGGGCAGCGGCTGGCGACCGTTTTGGCGTATCTCCGCGAACCGGATTCGGGCGGCCGCACGTCGTTCCCGAAAACGCGCGTGGGCTTCGACCCGAGGAAAGGCGACGCGTTGCTGTGGTGGAACCTCAAGGAGGATGGGAAAGAGGACGTTATGACTCTGCACGCGGGCGAACCCGTGGTTTCGGGCGAGAAGTGGGCTCTGAACCTGTGGCTCCGCGAGCGCCCGAACCGCGCGGAGACTCCGGAAAAAACCGAAACGAAAACGAAAACGAAAACGGAAACGGAAACGAAAACGAAAACGAAAACGAAAACGACCGAGACGTTCGCGCGGTAGCGCGCGCTCTCGACGCGAAAAAACGCGTCGGTCGGTCGCGAACGCGGTCACGTCCGTAAAACCCGTAAAACGATATGTCATAGCTGAGCGTATCACTCACGTGCGTTCCTCGAGCGTGCGGTGCCTCGATACACGAGGCGCGCCCGCCGCGGCGACGCGAAACGCGGAAGGAAAACCCCCCGAAAGCTGTCCGGATCGATCCCGACCTCGTCTTTCGTTTACTTTCGCCAAAACGCGTCTCCCGACACTTGGCACCTTCTGTCACATCTGCGAGCGCACACGTACGCGATGTCTTGGATCTGGGAGAAGAGCTCGACGTGGCGGTGGATCGTCCGCGGGACGCGAGGCAACCCCCTGGCGATGAGCGTGTTCACAGCGACGACGATGTTCGCGGTCCCGATCGGACTCGGGACGCTGGTGATGAACGGCACCAACCCGGAGTTGGACGCGGCGAAGATCGAGAAGCTGCGACGGGACGCGGGGCTGGACACCAAGATCATGGTACGTTTCCCGGGTGGTCCTTTAGAGCGTCGTCGGCGTCTTTCGAGGTCGTCAAACCCAGTGTGTCTCCCACGTGAACGGTTCCCCCAGCTTCTGGCGTCTCCCGCGCCTCTTCCGTCCCACCGACGCTGACGTCACTTCCAATCGACATCTTGTGTGTTTTTTCCCGTCCTTCCGAATCGCGCAGCAAGACGTGAACAAACGGCGACTGGGGGTTTTGCTCGGGGAGGTGCAGCGCGGGGAGAAGGGAGACGAGCGGTGGAAAGCCGCGCTGGACGGGCGGACCTCGGGGACCACCTCGGGGTCGTCCAAGGGAGTGCGTTTATAGTCTCGATGTCAGTTTAGCAAGCGCGGGTGTACAATAAATCAGCTTCGGTGAAAGACAATCGGTCGCTCCTTCCTTCTCGAGATGCAAGATCTACACTCAGAACGGGGTCTTGCTTCTGCCCCCCAGCAGCTTGGCCTTGGCCTCGTTGATTTTCGTGGCGATGTAGTCGCTCCCCCCCGCGTCCGGATGGTTCGCGATCATCACCTTCCTGTGCGCGGCCATCACCTTGTCCTTCGCCGCGCTCTCGCGCACGCCCAAAATCATGGCCGCTTCCCTCCGCGTCATCTCGGGCTCGAAGCCCCCGTCGTAGAACTTACGCATGCGCGGCGGGGCTTTCTTCCACGCCTCGAACGCGAGGATCGCCGCGCGGCCGGTCATCGCGACCGCCGCGACGCCCATACCGGCGACGATGGGGGTCGTCATCAGGCTGCGGCGCGCCGACCCTAATGACGGAAATCTGCGTCGACGGTGCGATTCTGTGCCAAAAATCCGCGAGACTTGGGCGGGGGGTTTCCCTAAAGCGCAACGGCACGAGCCCATCGGCGCACACCTCAAGCCGCGCCGCCCGTGTGCGCCGACCACCGGGACATAGACGGCGCGAGGCGGAACACGCGAGAGCATCAGCGTCTTCCGAAGGTCTCGCCCCGATCGCGAGTTGTCGGCGAGAGGGGGGGAGACGGTCGATTAGATCGAGCCGTGGTGCGCGATGCCGCCCAAAAAGAAACCCGCCGCTTCGAAGGCGGTGGACCCCGAGAAGCTGACGGTTCCCAAGCTCAAGGGTGAGCTCAAGAAGCTCGGGCTCGACCAGGATGGGCTAAAAGCAGTGCTGGTGGCGCGTCTCAAGGAAGCTCTCGGCGGCGGTAACGCCCCCGAGCCGGCACCCGAGTCGCCCGCCGAGCCCGAGGCGAAGACGAAATTAAAATCTCCGGCGAAGGCCGCGAAGGCCGCGAAGGCCGCGAAGGTGCTTCCCGCCAAGGCCGCGAAGTCGTCTCCCGCAAAGTCCCCCCCCGCGAGGGCGCCCGCGCGGGCCAAGCGCGGCGCCGCGGCGATCGAGCCCGAGCCCGAGCCCGAGCCCATGGAGACGGACGCGCCCGCGAAGAGCCCGAAGACCGAACCCGCGAAGGGCAAATCGGCGAAGGCGCCGAAAGCGACTCCGGCGGAGGCGGAACAGCCGAAGCCGGCGTCCCCGCCGAGGTCACCGCCCACCAAACGCAGGAAAGCCGATACTCCGATCGCAGAGCAGGAGACGAAGCCGACGAGTTCCGCCGGGCCGCGCGAACCCGAGGCGGCTGCGAAACCGGCGCGCCGCGGCGGGCTCACCCTGGCTTCGATCGAGTCCGACTCGCTGACGAAACTCGCCGCGAAGCATTGGCGCGGCGACGTCGCCGGCGCATGGGACGAGAAGGTGGTCGAGAAGATCTACGTGGACGAGCTCGGCGGGGGCTCGCGCGTGCCGAACCTGCAGCGGGTGCAGCTGTTGGAGATCTCCCAGTACCTCGAGAAGTACTTGTGGCCGCACTTTGACGCCGAGAAAGCCTCGGCGACGCATGTGATGTCCGTGATCATGATGGTGAACGAAAAGTTCAGAGAGGGCGTCGCCGCGTGGACGCCGTTCCGCGACGCGCCGGAGAAGTTCGCCGGTTTCTTCAAGCGCGTGATGCGTGTGAAGTCAGAGAAACGACTGAGCCTCCCCGAGAAGACCGCGCACCTGGTGTTCCTGGTGCGCGCGTTCCAGAGTCTGGAGGAGGAGATGGTCCGCGCCGCGGCGTTGCCGCTGGTGTCGCTGCCGCTGTGGACGAACTTGTCAGAGGGGCGTTTGCGCGTGGAGCTGAGGAACAACGCGCAGCTAGAGAAACACTGGCGCTACTTGCAGAAGAAGCAGGCCAAGGCGGCAAAGAATGCGGCGAAGGAAAACAGACCGCCTCCCGTGCCCATCGCGGAGACCCCGGAGGCGACGTGGTTACCGGAGCTCGTCGACGACTTCTTCACCGTCTGCGAAGGCGCCGTCGCCGGCGACAAAGTCGACCGCGACGCCGTCCGCTTCTGCGAGCGGTTCATCGAGTTTACGATCGACGTGCTTTCGCAGCTCCCCACGCGCCGATTCGTGCGTACGGTCCTCGACGCGCGCCAGGTGCTGGTGAAGGCGCGCATGATGCCTTTGTTCTCGCACGCGGCGGGTAAGCTGTACGCGCAGCTGGTGGACCTGTTCAAGTTTTACCACTCCTTCGAGATCGACGACCACTCGGGGACGGCGTTGTCGGACGAGGACGTGGAGAGCAGGCACTACGACCGGCTGTTGATGCTCCAGAGGCTGTGTTTCAAGCACATCGAGAAGTTACGCGAGTTCTCGCTGATGCACTGCGGCGCAATCGGGAAGCGGGACACGCTCGCTTCGTACTTATCGAAGCTCGACGAGACCGAGCTCCGGCGTTTGGCCACGGACCAGCTCCGGCTGGTCGACCCGAGCGACCCTTGGGTCTCCAAGCCGGAGTTTCTGCTCGAGACGCTGGTCTCGTTCTTCGAGAAGCGCAGGTCGCAGCGGCAGGCCATCAACGCTATGCCCCTGTACCCGAACGAGGACGTGCTGTGGGACGAAAACGTCGTGCCCTCCGCCGACTACACGGGCGAGACGTGCCTGGCGCTCCCGAAACTCAACCTGCAGTTCCTGACGTTCCACGACTACCTGCTGCGCAACTTCAACCTCTTCAGGCTGGAGGCCACCTACGAGATCAGGGAGGACATCGCGGACGTGCTCAAGCGCATGGCGCCCAGGCGCGGCGAGGACGGTGCGCCCGCGCGCTTCACCGGATGGTCGCGCATGGCGGTGCCCGTGGAGCCCGGCGCGCTCGCCGTCACCGAGGTCAAGGCGGCGCGCGTCGGCGAAAACAAACCCGCGAGCGTGCGATGCGAGGTGCGCGTCAACCTAAGCGCGCTGCGCGGGCCCGCGCGCGAGGAGTGGGACGAGCTCAAGCAACACGACGTGGTGTTCCTGCTGCGCGCCGACGGCGGCGACGGCGGCGGAGCGTCGCCGGCGGAGCGGTTCGGGTTACGCCGCGCGCGCGGCGCGGAGGTTGTCGAGGTGCGCGACGGCGAAGGCACCCTGCTCAACGACTTCCGCGCGCGCGCGCCGGATGGCTCCGCGCCCGACGCGCCCTCGGGGTACGAGCGCACGTTCGTGCTCGAGCTGGACGCGGCGCAGTACCAGCTGGACGTCGATTGCGGCGCCGCCGAGGGCGACGCCTACTCGTCGCTGAACGTGCTGATGCGGCGTCGGCCGAAGGAAAACAACTTCAAGTCCATCCTGGAGTGCATCCGCGACCTGATGAACGCGGACGCGCCCGTGCCGGACTGGCTGCACGACGTGTTCCTGGGGTACGGCGACCCCGCGGCGGCGCAGGGCGCGAACATGCCCCGCGAGCAGCGGCTCACGACGGTGGACTTCAAGGACACCTTCCTCGACGCCGAGCACCTGCGCGAGTGCTTCCCCGACCGCGACGTGCGGTTCGCGACGGCGGACGGGACTCCCTGCGACACGCCCGTCCCGCCGTTCAGAGTGGCGTTGTTCGGGGAGGGGGACGACGAAAAAGCCGAGGACGAAAAAGCCGAAAAAGCGAAGGATGCCCCTTTAAGCGTTTCGAACGCGAAAAGAATCCTTCGCGTGGAGTCGTACGTGCCGCCGGACCCGGGCCCGTACCCCGAGGACCAGCCGGTTTTGAACGCGGTGCGGTTCACCCCGACGCAGGTCTCGGCGATCGCCAGCGGCGTGCAGCCCGGGCTGACGATGGTGGTGGGGCCCCCCGGCACCGGCAAGACGGACACGGCGACGCAGATCATGCACTGCCTGTACCACAACGAGCCGGGGCAGCGCACGTTACTGATCACGCACTCCAACGCGGCGCTCAACGACCTGTTCCAGAAACTCATGCAGAGGGACGTACCGGCGCGGTACCTGCTGCGCCTCGGGCAGGGCGAGCGCGACCTGGACACGGATCTGGACTTCTCTCGACAAGGCCGCGTGAATGCGATGTTGCAGCGTCGCCTTGAGCTCCTGGCGCAGGTGGAGCGCCTGGCGACGTCACTGGGCGTCCCCGAGGACGTGGCGTACACGTGCGAGACGGCTGGGCATTTCTGGCTCCTGCACGTGCTGGCGCGATGGGAAAAGTTTGACGCCGCCGTCGCCGCGGCGCGCGCGAGGGGCGAGGCGGCGTCGTCGCCCTCGTTCGTCGCCGACCGGTTCCCGTTCACCGGCTTCTTCGCGGACGCGCCGCAGCCTCTGTTCTCCGGGACGGACTTCGAGGCGGACGCGCGGAAGGCGAACGGGTGCATGCGCCACGTGCGCGGCGCGTTTGCCGAGCTGGAGGAGTGCCGCGCGTTTGAGCTCCTGAAGAACGCGGGCGACCGGTCCAACTACCTGCTCACGAAACAAGCCAAGGTGGTGGCGATGACGTGCACGCACGCGGCGTTGAAACGCAAGGACTTTCTGCGCCTCGGTTTGAAGTACGATAACCTGGTCATGGAGGAGAGCGCGCAGGTTCTGGAGATTGAGACGTTCATCCCCATGATGCTGCAGCACCCGCTGGACGGCCGGAGCCGGCTGAAGCGCGTCGTGCTCATCGGCGACCACCACCAGCTCCCGCCCGTGGTCAAGAACCTGGCGTTCCAGAAGTACTGCAACATGGACCAGTCGCTGTTCGCGCGCTTCGTGCGGCTGGGAAACCCCACCATCCAGCTCAACGCGCAGGGGCGCGCGCGCCCGAAGCTCGCCGAGCTGTACCGCTGGCGATACGAGGCGCTCGGCGACTTGCCCAACACGGTCGCCGCCGGATCGCCGTACGCCCTGGCGAATCCCGGGTTCGCGAACGAGGCGCAGTTCGTGGACGTGGGAGAGTACTCCGGCGTCGGCGAGAGCGCCCCGACCCCGCACTTCTACCAGAACCTCGGCGAGGCGGAGTACGTCGTGTCCGTGTACCAGTACATGCGCCTGCTCGGCTACCCCGCCGAAAAAATCTCCATCATCACCTCCTACCGCGGCCAGAAGCACCTGCTGCGCGACGTGGTGCAAAGGCGGTGCGCGAGCCACCCGCTGTTCGGCCCGCCCAAGTCCGTGACCACCGTGGACAAGTTCCAGGGCCAGCAGAACGACTACGTGCTGCTCTCGCTGGTGCGCACCAAGGCGGTGGGGCACATCCGGGACGTGCGGCGTCTGGTGGTGGCCATGTCACGCGCGCGGCTGGGTTTGTACGTCTTCGGGCGCAAGGCGCTCTTCCAGGAGTGCTACGAGCTCCAGCCCTCGCTGCGGCACTTGTTCGAGGGGCTCCCGGACAAGCTGGCGGTCGTGCCCACGGAGCGGTTCGACGGGCCGCGCCGCGCGGCGGACCAACCCGCGGAGGCGCCGTACCTAGTGCCGGACGTCGTCGCCATGGGGCACGTGGTGAACCAGCTCGCGCTGAAGTGGCAGCAGGAGCGGATGAGCGCGGCGGCGCCGGTTGCGGTTGCCTCGGGGGTCTCACCCGCGGCGGCGCCGCCGCGGGGGCGAGGCGAAGATGACGACGTAGCGCCGGAGTATTGACGGTATTAACGACGACACGGTACGAACCGTCGCGATCAGAAGCTCGTCGAGAACGCGACGCACTGAGTGAGGTACAGCGGGTTCTTCGTGCCCACGGTGAAGCAGCTCGTGGGAAACAGGGGAAGCCACCACCCGCGGTACCACGCCTCGAAACCCCCCACGCCGAAACTACTCAAGTTCCCCACGTCGTTA
>Ga0206682_10003600_pt1 | contig 13106 bp, 36 predicted proteins | sample M240m12015metaG_FD_155444 | JGI IMG/M metagenome (GOLD analysis project Ga0206682, IMG submission 155444) | Ammonia-oxidizing marine archaeal communities from Monterey Bay, California, United States - M2 40m 12015 | ecosystem: Environmental > Aquatic > Marine > Intertidal zone | place: USA... | reverse complement strand
AGTTGTGTTTTAGATTATGAAAACGAGTAGTGGTTCGATTTTAGTAAAAAATCTATTTTCTGTGTCTCGGTCTTTTTTCAGTGTATTTACGAAACTCATTTGTGAGCTTCTGTTGTCGCTTGATAGCTGATGCCTTTGCTTTCTTTCGGCGTGTGGTAGGTTTTTCGTAGTGTTCAAGTTCTCTTATTCGGTCTTTGAATCCATCGTTCTCCATCTTGCGACGCAGTATACGAATTGCTTTTTCTGGCGACATTCCTTTACAGTTTACCTTCATTTTAGTCCTTGCGCTCGAGTGAGACGAATAAGGTCATTCGCAATATTACATTGGTTATCAACAGTAGCTCTTACAAACTTCTGTACCCATGCCATATCAAATACAAAGTCCTGATTCTGTGTATTCAGTCCTTGCTTTTGACATTCTATAATCAATGCTTTCATAACTTTTTCCGATATTTCTTCTGACTTTCTCATTCTAGGAAAGTCAATTACTTTATCCATCTTTTCTCCTTTGAAATGTCCACCCTCTTTTGCGAAGGTAATTAACTTGTGATGTTATTGAACCAGTAGAACGAGCCATTTTAGTAGAGAGTTCATCAATTGACATAGTGTTATACAAGTCTTTGAGTCTCTGCTTCTCTTTGGTCGTCCAAGTTCCTTTTCTAAATAACATATCCATATTATATCAAAATTTTAAGCAAGTGTCAAGAACTATTTTTAGGAAGTAGAAAATAGTACTTGACTTATGGTTATAAATTAGATATAATATATGCAGGAGAAAAAATTATGGAAAATATAGATTTAGCGTATCTCATAGTGCTAATAGCGAGTATTCATATTAGCTACACATTTGGTAAGAGAGTTGGAATAGAAAACACAATAACCTTTTTAGAAGAGGAGAAGCTAATTGAGTTTGATGACTAAGTAATAGGATGAAACTACTAAAAAATAATTCTTGACTTCTGGTTCTACTTTTGGTATAATATGTATGAAGTAGGCAGAATAGGTCTGCTTACGTTTAGGGTCGATACCGAAAGGGTCGGCATAGTATTAACGAAAGTGATATTAGGAGAATTAAAAATGACGATTGATATTAGTAAATTTTGGCTTGGAATGAATAACGAGTGGTTGTTACACAACACTGACACATCATATCCAAGATATAACATAGTCGAAAACGCTGAGAATGGCAACTATCGAATAGAGGTAGCAATTCCTGGCTGGAGCAAGAAAGAACTTGAGTTAGTTCAAGAGGAAAACGAACTGCTCATCAAGGGGAAAAAAGAAAGAAAACTTGGTGCAACAGAAAGATTTGTACACCAAGGACTCAGTCTTAAATCTTTCGAGAGAAAGTTTATTTTAAATGCGGATTTAAAAGTAGACAGTGTCGAATTAACAGACGGCTTACTAACAATCGCTTTGTCTAGGACTCCGAACTCATCAAGGAAGGTGTTAAATATTGATTAATATCTTCTTAAAGGAGATAAATTATGAGAGTAGTTCTCAAATTAAGACAAAGCATAATGAAAGGCGATAGAATAGCATTTGGTAGAATGGCAGAGAGTGCCACTCTTATCGGAATAATGCTAGCATGCGTTTACGCAATGATACCTATCATCTAAGTATGCTATCAAGCTGAAGGAGTTATTATGGTTATAGTAAGTTCAGAAGCATTGGATGTAATAAAAGAGCGTATCGCCTCGCACAAAGTGTGGGGCGTTCGTGTCTTAACTAAGCCTGCGGGATGCAACGGCTGGAAGTGGGAGTTAGACTACGAAGATAACCCAATCTTTGGAGCAGACTCAGTTTATTATGACTGCATAGTAGTTGACCCACAAACATTATCAATGGTTGAAAAAATAGAAATAGATATGGATATTGACGGAGTGCAACAACAGTTCATTTTCAATACACCATTATCAACAGCTCAATGCGGGTGTGGAGAGAGTTTTGCTCTTTAAGTGCCTTCTAAACAAGAGGAAATATATGAAGATATCAGTAGAGGGTTTAGCCCTTATCAAAAAATTTGAAGGCTTAGAACTTAATGCCTACCAATGTGCAGCAGGAGTTTGGACAATTGGATATGGTCACACTAAGGGAGTCTTTGAAGGACAAACAATACAAAAGGCAGAAGCAGACGAAATGCTCGTACTAGAAATGGAAGAATACGAGAAAGCTGTGAATGATGCCGTCACAATTTCAATAGACCAGTGCATGTTCGATGCACTAGTATCATGGACATACAATCTCGGTCCAAGCAATCTAAACGCAAGTACAATGTTAAAAGTTCTCAATTCAGGGGACTATGATGGCGTGCCTGAACAAATCAAAAGATGGAACAAAGCTGGGGGCAAAGTTCTCGAAGGACTTATTCGCAGAAGGGAAGCAGAAGCTCTCCTATTTGAAGGAAAAGATTGGAGTGAAGTTTAGATTCAGCGAAGAGCTATTAATGAAAGCCGCAGCACATGCTGAAGAGAGAGGAATGACTCTTGATGAGTACATAAAAGAGGCTGCAGAGTTAGCACAGAAACACAACTATGAACAAAATGAAACAAACCCTAAAGAAAATTTGGACTAAACTACAAGCCTTCTGGCTATGGATTAAAAGTTTCTTTAATACTTATTATAGTCTCAAAGTTAGTTATAATGCTACTTGGGGAGACGCAGACGACCAAGAGTTTATAGTCAAGAAGTTCATTAAAAAGCAACCAAAGTTTATCTCATTCATCACAGAAGATGGAGACTTAGTAGAGATTAGTGGTGCTGATGGACTTAATTATAGGATTCAACAATTATGAACCAACTTTATATAGGCGTTATATTAGTACTAGGACTAGGAGGTTATTACTTATATCAAGAAAACCAAGTACTATCAGCAAATAATGCAGCACTAGAAGGTGCAGTTGCTACACAAGAAGCAGCAATAAAGAATATGCAGAACGATTTTGCTCTGCAAACAAAACAACTTGGAGACTTACAGAAGAAGTCTCAAGAAACACAGTTAGAGATGAACCGATACTTGGACATCTTTAAAAGACACAATTTAACAAAACTAGCAGCAGCAAAACCTGGTTTGCTAGAACCAAGAATAAATAAAGGAACGAAAAATGTATTTGATTCAATCGAAGAAATTAGCCGCACCATTGATAGCCTTGATGATGGCGTCGAGTTGCAGTCTACTTCCAACTAAGCAGATAGAAGTAACAGCAAAACCAATGGACAGACTGATTACTCAGCCTGTATTACCAAGAGAAATAGACCTCAAAGACCCTATGTGGTATGTAGTGAGTGATAAAAATATAAATGAGTTTCACGAAAGATTAACAAAAGAGCATGGACAAGTAGTATTTGTAGCTATGTCTATACCAGACTATGAACTAATGTCCTACAACATGCAAGAATTAAAAAGGTATATTACTGAACTCAAGGAAGTAGTAGTATACTATGAAAAAGTAACAGACCCGGAAGCATTGAATAATGTGGAATAAAATAGTACAATACCTAAAAGACTGGCACTACTATAGAGTAATGAATAAAGGTGCTAAGTTTTTTGACAAAAATCCAGTAGTTCAAGGACGATTTGAAGAAGTCGAAGACTGGTTAGAACATATGGAAGATAGAATAGCAACAATAGAAGAACACACAGGTATATGAGCGATTTTTTATGGATGCTAAAGCCTATATCGGAAAGAAGATGGAAAATTAGAGAGGAAGCAATCCTCATAGACGCAAAAAGAGCAGGGGTCAAAAATGTTTACAGAACTAAAAGAATTATTACAGAGGGACGTAGTAGATATAACTTTTATATCAGATAACTCACAAAAAGAGTATACAATACCTTGTACTCTTATGGAGTCCCTCACAAGTAGTAAAGTGAATCAACAAATCAATGACACGATAGTGTGTTATAGACTAGATGAGAAAAGATGGGAGGACATTAGGTTGCACTCTATAGTATCTTATCAAGGAAGTCCCTAATCGAAGGGCAAGGCTCTTTACAGAGCGGAGAATACTATGATAATGGAAATAGTAAGTACAGTTACTCTTATAGTAACAGTTGCTAGTTTAATTGCGGCGTCAACACCGACACCAAAGGACGATGCTATGATTGGCAAACTTTATAAGTTTGTAGATTTATTAGCTTTAAACATTGGAAAAGCAAAGGATAAGCACGGTGGCTGAAGAAGTCAATAATACCTATCATCCCGCCGATACCAATGGTGACGGAGTAGTAACAGAGGAAGAACGTGCAATGTATTTAGAGTTCAAAAGAAAAGAACTCGAAGATGCAGATGCGATGCGTGATGCTCAAAGAAATATGACTTGGTTCGCTTTAGGTGGACTATTATTATATCCCTTTGCAGTTGTTGTTGCATCTTTGGTCGGATTAGACCAAGCACAGGAAACTCTAGGGGATATGGCTCCTACCTACTTTGTGGCAGTTGCTGGTATTGTTGCGGCATTCTTTGGTGCTCAGGCTATGGGCAAAAAATAAAAGAAACCTAAGTAACGAAAAAATAGTTCTTGACATATGTTCATAATTTTAGTATAATATACATATGAAAAATACAGAACACCAAGAACACAAAAAAGTAAATATGTGGAACTCAGAAACCAAAACTTTTGAAGACTACCATTACGGAGAGTGCAAACACTGTGGGTCTAAACTTCACAAAGATAGTGGAGAATGTCCTCAGTATAAATGCTGGATTTCGTAATGAATTTATTTTACTTAGATGAAGATTTAGATAAAGCAGCCCAGTATCATGTTGACAAGCATATTGTCAAAATGCCGCTAGAGGCTGCTCAAATCTTATGCACTACTATATGGATAGATGAATTACTAGGGTTCGTTCCTCGAGCTCTTAACGCAGATGAGAGAGAAGTGATGAATAAAGCAAAAGCTGAAATCAAGCATTTACCTCTTGAGGAACGTCCCTACCCTTACCTACCAATGATGTACAATCATCCTTGCACAATCTGGGCAAGAGAGTCATTGGATAACCATGAGTGGGTTCATTGTTATGCTAACGCATTGAATGATGAATACCACTACCGATATGGAAAACTACACAAATCAGTAGAACAAGTAGTAAATAAACTACCAGACCCAAAGAACTTACCTCGTGTAGGCTTTACAAAGTTTGGTATTGCTATGCCCGAAGAACTAAGAGATTATGATAATCCTATACAAAGCTATAGAGACTATTATCATTTAGATAAAGCAACATTTGCAGTATGGTCACATCGTGAGAAGCCTGATTGGTGGAATGAAGACTATGCTGATTACGAAAAAAGGATAACAAGATGATAGAGATTTATGGAAAAGATAACTGCCCTTATTGCGATATGGCAAAAGGTTTAGCAGAACGAAAAGGCTTCGAAGTAGTATATAAGCAACTAGATGTGGACTATGGATTTTCAGAAATGAGAGAGAAATTTCCAGGTGCTAGAACCTTTCCTCAGATAATTAAAGATGGGGAGTATATAGGTGGTTATGCCGCACTGGAGGAGTTAATTGGTTGAATATAAATTTAATGAAGACACAGTACTTCAAGAACTAAAAGAGTATATTGACAGTACTTATACGCAACACTATGGTAAGAGTAAGTTTCAGACCACAGAGTTTGTATTTGATGCAGGTCATGGAGAAGGCTTTTGTATAGGTAATATAATTAAATATGCACAGCGTTATGGAAAAAAGAATGGACATAATCCAGCAGACCTATTAAAAATAATTCACTATGCAATATTTCTTTTAGGAGAAAACAAAGAATCAAGTTATACTGAGCAGTATAATAATGGTAATAATGGATAAAGAAATAGTATTAATATTTTTATTATTAATGCTAAAGCATACTTTTGCTGATTATCTTATGCAGAAACCTTGGAAAGACAAAGGAACATACGGTGCGCGTGGAGGTTTAGTTCACGCATCACACCACGTAGCAGGAACCTTTGTAGTACTAATATTCTTTAGTAACTGGTTTGCAGCACTATACTTGGCATTTTTAGATGGATATTTACATTATCATATTGATTATGTCAAAAATAATATTAAAAGAATTTATAAACTAAACAACTCAAATAAACTATATTGGGGATTACATGGTTTAGACCAGTATCTTCATATTTTAACATACATATTTATAATTTATATACTAGGAGCGTAGATGGCTATAAAGACGCGAAAGCACGAAAATTTAACAGAAACAAATGTACAGCATGTAATAGATTTACTTAATGATAGTAAGCCTATAACTAAGAAAGAAGCATGTAGTATATTAAATATAAGTTATAATACTACAAGGCTCAATAAAATTATTGAAGACCATTTAGATACTGTAGCTTATAGAGAAAGACGCAAAGCCCAAAATAAAGGCAAAGGCGCAACAGAGATGGAGATTAGACAAGTAGTAAACTTCTACTTGGATGGAGCTAATGTATCAGATATAGCTAAAAGTTTATATCGTTCACCAGCTTTCATTAAAGCAATAATCGATAGAGTAGGTATCCCACAGAAACTTGCTCAGACCGATTACGAGGGACGCAGAAACGCAATGCTACCAGAACAGTGTGTAGCAGATGAGTTTCAAATTGGAGAAAAGATATGGGCAGTTCGACAGAATTATCCTGCACTTGTTGAAAAAGAATTAAGGGCTGAAGAAGCAGAAGAAAGAGGGTATAGACTATACTTATGCTACACGATTGAGTGTGGACAAGATGATTTAAAAGGTAGTTATTTTCCTCACTTAAGTTTTGCAGGCAAGTATTATCCTTTAGCAACATATGAAATGGGCAAATTGGAGCACCTGCAAAAGTATCTATAAAAGGAGGCTAGGAAATGGAAATATGGCAGATTATTGCTGCAGTATACTTATCGGGTACGCTCGCTGCAATGTATTCTATCTGGTGGCCATCTTACAAATTAGTAAAGCAAATAGCACCAGATAACATAATGATAGACAAACCAATTTTATCTACACTAATAGTATTTTTTATATTTTTAGTGTTTTTTCCATTATTAATAATAACATTTATCGTACCAAATAGGCTCGAAGGATTTATTCGAGGCTTTGTTACAGGAATAATAGAGATTAAGTAATGGCTTATAGCAAAGAAGTAGTAAAAAGGTTTGAGTCAGTATTAGAAAACCCTGAAGCTCATTCAGTTGGTCGATTTGACCCAAAAGAACCGAATGTAGCAACAGGGATGGTTGGCGCACCTGCGTGTGGTGACGTAATGAAATTACAGTTGAAACTCGACAGCGCCGAACGCATCGTTGACATAAAGTTTAAGACTTACGGGTGTGGTAGTGCTATTGCTAGTTCTACAATGTTCGTAGAAATGCTGAAAGGCAAGACAATAGAAGAAGCAAAGTCTATTAAAGACAAAGATATTGCAGAAGCTTTAAACTTACCTCCTATAAAACTGCATTGCTCAGTTTTAGCAGAGGGTAGTATAAAAAATGCAATAGAGGACTGGGAAAGAAAAACCCAACATAGGAGACACAATCAATGTACGAAGATTTAAGAGAACACTTAAAAGGACAGATAGCATATCATAGAGCTAATTGTAGAGTTTATATGAGAAATTCAGTAGGTATTGGGGAACACCCTGATGTCATGGAATCGATAAAGTCAGAACTATCAAAACTTGCAGAAGCAGTAGATATGTTAAACGCCCTAGAGAAACATTTAAAATAATAGCATTTTGTTAAAGATACTAAAAAATAGTTCTTGACAAATGGTTATAATTTTATTATAATATATTTATAAACAAAAACAAGCAAATATGAGCGACAGATATTACCAACAAATGCGAGACACCACAGGGTGGGCATTTGGTATGCCAGAGTTCATGCGCAATAACAAAAAATATAGGAGAAGAAAAATGGCTTGGACAGACGAATCTAAAGAGCAAGCAGTTGAAATGTATCAGGACGCAGAACCTACCCCTGAGACTTCAATGGAGATAGTAAAAGACATCGCAGAAGAACTTGGTGAAAGCCCAAATGGTGTCAGAATGATATTAACAAAAGCAGGAGTATATGTAAGAAAAACTCCAGCAGCTAAGTCAAGCGGTGGCGGCAGCACAGGCGGAGGCAGAGTTTCAGTTGCAGATGCACAAGACAAACTTACTTCAGTTCTAAGTGATGCAGGTCAAGAAGTAGATGCAGCAATAGTATCAAAACTAACTGGTAAAGCAGCAGTCTATTTCACAACAGTTATAGAATCATTAAATAAGTAGTGTAATTTAGTGTGTTGAGGCAGTCTTCGTGATTGCCTCAATTTTTTGCATCTTAAATAAGTGACCAAAAATTTAACAAATCAAAAGAGTTTTTGTTAGTTTAAATTGGAGGAAACATGAAAAAACTAGAGTTCGAAAAGAAACTAGACGACGCAGGAGATGCCGTCATCACTTATAGGAGTCAAAACTCTCGTAAACTAAAGTACAATGTGTGTACACGAGATTTTAGCACTCAATATATCAAAGGTAAAAAGAATAGAGCAAAGGAAGGTCAACACACTTCCTTATTATTTTGTTGGGATACGGATTCGTATAGAATACTTGTGCCTGAAAATGTAACGAGCATTGTGCCTCTTAACCGAGTTATACGCAATGATTGATTTAGATGCACCAGCAATTTATGAAAAAATGATACAAGAAACTGAACACGAACAAGTTAAGTTGGTAATCAACACTTTTCGTGGAGTAGAGTATATATCTATACGAAAATACTACTTAGATTTTGATGAGGAGTTCAAACCTTCTAATCAAGGTATTACGATACCAATAGATATGGAAAATACTAGAAACCTGTTCCAAGGTCTAGTGGAGATTCTCTCTTTAGCAGAATCGAAAGCAATCATAGAAGAAAATTTCAAAGATTTATTGGATGAAATCTACCTCTAAGAAAAATAGTTCTTGACAATTCCTTAGAAATTGTGTATAATATATGTATGATTATAAAAGGACAAATGACATACGACCAGCACGGTCGCAAACGCAAGAGCAAGTTCACTAAGGCTGTAAGAACAAAGCAGCCTGAGTGGAAAACCTTTGCTCCAGACACTACATATCGTAGGACTACGCAAGAATACCCTTCGGCTCCAGTAAGCCAATACTCAACCCCACAAGATACTTCTTACAAGCAGAAAGCAAGTGAGAACTATACTGTGTCGATTGCGTACAACAAGGGTGCATATCAAGTAATACCAAAAGATGAGGTTAAACACATAGGAAAATAATGAGCAAATTAGAGGAATTTTTAAAACAAGCAAAGGCAGATTATTATAATGGCGACCCAAGTATCTCTGATGAAGTCTATGACAGATTAGAAGAACAGTTAGATATTAAAAATTTATCTGTTGGAACAATGAATGGTGATGAAGGGTTTAGATACCCTCATATGTTTCCTATGTACTCCTTACAGAAAGTTTATAAGGGAGAGAAAGACCCACATACTTTTCTACCTGGAGTAGTAACCGTTACACCTAAGCTAGATGGAGCTGCAGTTAGTATTCAATATATAAATGGAGAACTAACAATGGCACTTACTAGAGGAGATGGCAAGAAAGGTTTAGATATCACAGATAAAATTAGACATCTAGTACCAAATGAAATCTTTAGTAAGCAACCAAAACAAATAACAGGAGAGATAGTAGCTCCAAAAGAAATACCCAATGCTCGTAACTATGCAGCGGGTGCGCTCAACTTGAAAGATATTGAAGAAGTTAAGCGAAGAGACTTAACTTTCGTAAGTTATGGCATACAACCTGCTATCTGCCCTGACTGGGTAGAAGATATGAGAATGTTACAGTATATGGAGTTTAATACAGCAATTGATTCCAACTGGGAACAGTTTCCGCAGGATGGAGATGTCTGGAGAATAGTTAGCCACAAAGAGTTTGATGAGTTAGGATATACTTCTCATCATCCTCGTGGTGCTTTCGCTCTCAAAGAAAAACAAGAAGGCGTAGTTACAAAACTACTTGATGTTAAATGGCAAGTAGGAAAATCAGGTGCAGTTTCTCCAGTAGCAATACTAGAACCCTGTATAATAGGAGAAGCAACAGTTTCACGAGCAACCTTACACAACATGGCTATCATCGAAGCATTAGACTTACAGATAGGGTGTATGGTTGAAGTAATAAGGGCGGGGGAGATAATCCCTCAAATAGTAGCAAGAGTAGATTAATGGGCAAGATTAGACAATGGATAAGAATCTGGTTTGATAAACAGATTGAAAAATCTTTTCAAAGACAAGCAGATAGATTGTTTGATAAGTCTAGAATCGAATACAGAGACGGAGATAACACATGAAAAAACTAATAAGAAACGGACTAATGTTTACTGTAAAGAGTTGGAGAAATGTTATGGATATTAGATATAATCCATTAAAACATATACCTGACCCAAGTTTACAGTTGTATTTTACATTAGTACTTTTTACTATGTGGAGTGTGTACTTTGGCTTTTTAGCAAGTTTCTATTTCGGATGGTTAAACTATAATATCGTTACAAGTATTATAGTTCACTTAGCTATACTAATTCCAGCAGGTTTTACAAATGCAGTCTTTATAGATGCAGAGCGTGATGGAGCTAAATGGTTGAAGGAATGGAAAAACGAGGAGAAGTAATGAAAGAATACGAAGTATATTCAGAGTATATGGATGGAACTAAAGTAGGAAAAGTTGTTCGACATAAAGAACATAAGTACTGGGGAGTACATCTATCCGATTCAACTAGTGATAACAAGGGATTTCTTATGTGGCATCCTACAAAAAGTGAGTACTGGTGTGAAGATATAGCAGAAAACTTTTGTCAAGGTATGATAAGAGAAGATGGCAGTGTACGACAGAATATGTACTATGCTAGAGGTCTGCACAAAACATGAAAAGGTACTTGATTGCCATTTGGACAACAGGTAGAAAAACAGTAAGGGTATATAACAATGAAACTAAGAAAGAAATTAATGAAAAGAGCAAACAAACTTCCAGAAAACCCTTGCGGTGAATGTAAGTTTTATGAGCCTATACATGAGATAAGTAAGAATCTTAGTGAAGGCAGGTGTAGAGTAACTTCCCCTGCAGGAATGGTATTATCAGAGGAGACTTGTGAGAAATGGCAACCAAAGACTTAAAAGAAAAAATAAAGAACAGACTTGACCAAATAGAGATGCTCATGCACAAGGATTATCATTTAAAAAATCCTGAAGAAATGATGCTTCAGACTCTTAATGTGAGTAAGTTTTGGTCTGTTCTTTCAGAAGAGGATAGAGATTTTATTCAAGGAGTACAGTCATCTATTGAAGAAGGTTGGAGTTGGAAAGAATGAGTGGAGGAGTTTACAACAAAACTTATTTTGAAAATCGACCCGATGAACAGCTAGTAGAGGGTGTTTTATATGGAGTTATTCTAGTCAATCAAAAGACTTTCGTAAGGGAGTGCATTAAGGTTGGAATAGCAAAGGGAAAAGACTGGAGGCACGTTATAAAAAGAAGTCGTGGATTCAAGGGGTACGATTTACGTATTCAACGAACTTATCACGATACGATTTATAACTGCTGGAAAAAAGAGCAGGAACTGCACGAGGAGTTTAAGGACGACCGTCATTATCCAGCTGAAAAATTCGGTGGGCATACAGAGTGTTTCAAAATTGATTCTAAAATTTTATCCCACTTCCCGAAAAATAATTCTTGACAAACGCTCTCTCGTCTGATATAATATACTTATATTTTGGGAGAAAGACAATATGACAGAGATAGTACCACCAACAAGTTGTCCAACATGCGCAAGTGTGTTAGAACTTGTTAACGACCAACTATTCTGTCGTAACAAACTTTGTCCCGCTCAGTCAGCAAAGCGTGTTGAACACTTTGCAAAGACTTTGAAAATCAAAGGACTCGGACCGTCTACTATAGATAGGTTAGGTCTAGTCGATTATCACGATATATATTCTCTCACCCAAGAGGATATATGTTCAACATTGGATTCAGAAAAACTGGGAACTAAACTCTTTCAAGAAATTAATAAATCGAAGAGTAATGACCTAACAGTTTTACTTCCAGCTTTTTCGATACCGCTGATAGGCTCAAGTGCCACTCAAAAGTTAGCAAAACACATCTCATCAATACATGAGATAACCCCAGAGACATGTGCAGAGGCAGGTCTGGGTCCTAAAGCGGCGTCGAACCTTCTTGATTGGTTAGAGGAAACTTTCCTAATCCAAGAATACGCAAAGTTACCTTTTACTTTTACTTGTGCTAGGCAAAAAGTCAGTCACGAGAACACTAAGGGAACAGTTTGTATCTCAGGTAAGCTAGTAAGCTATCCTACCAAAGCAGCCGCCAAACAAGTATTATTAGAAAACGGCTATGCAGTAAAGGATAATCTCACAAAAGATATCACAATCTTAGTAAATGAGAGTGGAATAGCAAGTGCTAAAACTAAGAAAGCAGAAACAATGGGTATAACAATTATTAATAACATAAAAGACATTTTAGAGGAAATATAAAAATGGCATTACCAAAATGGACAGACGAAAGAACTTCAGAGTTAACTTCTTTCGTGGGCAACGAGAGCCCGATATCTCAAGCTATGGTTGCGGAAGCAGCTGAGCAGTTAGAAACATCTACAAGATCAGTTTCTAGCAAACTAAGAAAGATGGGTTATGACGTAGAACTAGCTTCTGCTTCAGCAACTAAGTCTTTCTCAGAAGACCAAGAAGCTACTTTATCAGCATTTGTAAATGATAACAGTGGTTCTTACACTTATGCAGAAATTGCATCACACTTCGAGGGCGGAAACTTTTCTGCTAAGTCAATCCAAGGAAAGATTCTTTCTATGGAACTTACAGACCACGTTAAACCAGCTCCTAAAGTAGAAACAGTTAGAACTTATACTCCTGAAGAAGAAGGAACATTTGTTGAAATGGTAAACGGCGGAAGCTTCGTAGAAGAAATCGCTGATGCATTAGGCAAATCAGTAAATTCAATCAGAGGTAAAGCTTTATCTTTACTAAGAAGTGGTGAAATCAACGCGATTCCTAAGCAGAAAGAAACTAAAGGTTCAAGCAAAGCTGACGTTTTAGCTGACATCGATATC
>Ga0206682_10003598_pt1 | contig 13109 bp, 3 predicted proteins | sample M240m12015metaG_FD_155444 | JGI IMG/M metagenome (GOLD analysis project Ga0206682, IMG submission 155444) | Ammonia-oxidizing marine archaeal communities from Monterey Bay, California, United States - M2 40m 12015 | ecosystem: Environmental > Aquatic > Marine > Intertidal zone | place: USA... | reverse complement strand
TATCCGCTGTTAGAGTGTTCCAGCAGTATATTGTATTTGGCACTGCTGTGTTGTGAAACATGCTATCCACGTTGGTTGCTGCAGTCATGTCCCAGTGCACAGACAAATCGTCATTAAAAACAGTTGCCTGCAGAAACATCTCCTCGAATGTAGTACTAGCTGAGGTATCCCAACTCGAAAGGTCACCGTTGAAAGACGATGCTTCATTAAACATATCTGAAAAATCGTTAACAATTGATGTGTCCCAACTGGAAATATCGCCATTAAAGGCAGTCGCTTGCTTGAACATAGATGTCATCTGCGTCACACTGCTAGTGTCCCAATTCAAGTCTTGATTAAAGAGCGCAGCTTCATTAAATGTGGTAAGCATAACTGTAACACTCGATGTATCCCAATTACCAATGTCCTGATTGAACTTCTTAGCTTCGCTAAACATTGACCTCATTTTCGTCACATCTCCTGTGTCCCAATATCCAATGTCTTGGTCAAACGCCCAAGCTTGTTGAAACATGTAGTCCATGCTTGTCACAGAGGAAGTATCCCAATTCAAAAGCTGTTGGTTGAATTGAATAGCGTACTGAAAAAACTTTTGGAAATTTTTTACATTTGAACCAAATCCCCAATCCAGTGCACAAGGTTCGTTGTACATGCACTCTGTATGCCAGACCCCAGTGACACTACGATATCCAGTGTTATCTGTAGTAATGCCATGTGTTGCGCAAATAACTTTTGGAGAGAACACTGGCTGACCTATACCAGACGTAATTCCCCCTACATTGTGTCTGCAAATCGGTGTTCCAGACGGGCAATTAGCAGGATCAAACCCATTTGGTCCACCACAATTTCGTATTTCAGCCCGCCAAGGAAAATGCGACGTAGGAGCATAACTATCCAAGCAATCAGTTATAGCAGTGTTGCCGGTAGTTGTGGTATACTTCCCGCGCGGACACAAAACACACGCCCCCGGGGAACCATAATAATTTTCCTGACAACCTGCAGGACAACTAACTTCGAAACGAGCAGCTGCAACGTCGCAGTGGCTGTCACACTTAAAATATCTAGTGGTGCCATGAGCAGCAGACAACTCGTCATTAGAGTATACTACAGAGGTAGGATTCTGCATGGTCCCACTATTCAAAATTCCTGATACCTCTGGACCAATGTCCCCACTAGCACAACCAGGCCCTGAAGTTTCCTGAATATTATGATCTCCTGTCCATATGACCTGCACGGGCGTGCCCGGACAAGCCACAATTTGTGCGAAACCATAATCAAAGGCCACAGTTGCAGAAGCCGATTTTAAATTTACAAACAAAAGCAAAACACACGCAATCCCCTGCATTTTTTTAAAAAAATTGAGTCTTCTTATAGTAGTAAATTGAAACATTTAAACATTTGTATGCCGCTTGTACTTGTAAACTGTAAACCTTTCCTCTCTTTTAAGTGCGCTCCCGTTTCTCTTTGTACACAAGCATTCAAATAATTTTTCGCAAAAAGACTTGGGAGGAGGCTTGCCATTGGCAAAACGCCCCAGCTGCTCCACAGGTGTGAACTTCTGCACACCCAGTGCTAAAAATCCAACAACAACCACACCCTGAGCAACCATAACCCAAGTTAAGGCCTGCGCCTCAGGCGCTAATAATTCCAGTTTCTTCTCCAGAGTTTCACAATCAGATCCAATCCAACCATTTATGCATTTGCAATGGTAGGTATTAAGTGCAAAGGTGGTTCCGTCTGATGTTTCTGTACAATCTCCATTTACACACGGGTCGGGATCGCACTCGTTTGTGTCATTCTGGCATCTTAACCCTTCGTATCCAGGAATACAACTACAATTCCTTGTATTTGGACCAGAAGTTGTATTGCAGAAGGCTGTTCCATTCTCAAAACACAACTGTGGGAAATTTGTATTGTTTGTTGAAATACATTCGTCTATGTCAGTCTCGCAGAGATCGCCCCCAAACCCTGGATGGCACACACAGTTTCTTGTGTTTGGACCATCGTCAGTGTTACACGAGACAGTCGTCGCGTTGTTGCACAGTTGTGGAAAGGTTTGTGTCGTCTGATTACACTCGTTAATGTCAATTTCGCAGCGCAAACCTTCAAAACCAGGTTTACATAAACAATTCCTTGTATTTGGACCATCGTCAGTGTTGCATGAGTCTGTTCCATTGTTATGACACAACTGTGGGAAATTTGTATTGTTTGTTGAATTACACTCGTCAATGTCAACCTCGCAGCGCAACCCCTCAAAACCAGGATAGCACACACAGTTTCTTGTGTTTGGACCATCATCAGTGTTGCACGTGTCTGTCCCGTTCTCGTCACACAACTGTGGAAAATTTGTATTATTTGTCGAAGCACACTCGTCTATGTCAATCTCACAGAGATCGCCTTCAAAACTAGGATGGCACACACAGTTTCTTGTGTTTGGACCATCGTCAGTGTTACACGAGACAGTCGTCGCGTTGTTGCACAGTTGTGGAAAGGTTGGTGTCGTCTGATTACACTCGTCTATGTCAATTTCGCAGCGCAAACCTTCAAAACCAGGTTTACATAAGCAATTCCTTGTATTTGGACCATCGTCAGTGTTGCATGAGTCTGTTCCATTGTTATGACACGACTGTGGGAAATTTGTATTGTTTGTTGAACCACACTCGTCAATGTCAACCTCGCAGCGCAAACCCTCAAAACCAGGCTTACAACTACAATTTCTTGTGTTTAGACCATCGTCAGTGTTGCATGTGTCTGTCCCAGTCGTGTTGCACCGTTGTGGGAAATTTGTATTGTTTGTTGATGCACATTCGTCTATATCAATCTCGCAGCGCAACCCCTCCCATCCGGCTGTGCAATTGCAAATATGCTCAGCAATTGCAACAAAATCATAATCGTGAGAGTCAAAGCAGCTCGCCCCGTTCTCACAGTCACCTGAACCACCGTTCGGAGCGCACTCGTCAATGTCAATGTCGCAAATAGTACCACTCCAACCGTCTGTGCAATTGCAAATAAACTCTGTCAATGGAACAAAAGAATAATTGTTAGAGTCAAAGCAGGACGCTCCGTTAACGCATGGATTCAAAGTGCACTCGTTTATATCCACAAGACAGTCAAGACCTTCGTATCCTTGGGTGCACAAAACACACTGACCGTCTCCAGCAGGTGACTCTGTCCCAGGAGGACATCTTTTGCAATTTCCAGAATCCAAACTGTTATTACTTGCGTCCCACGCAAATATAAATTCTGACGTTTCAATATCCGAGGTGTAGCCAAACCCATAATCACACGCATGATCTGCACACGCTGCTCTGTGAGATGTTTGGTTGTTCACCATGCCATGAGGACAGTTCTCGCACTCGTGGTACCCTTTAGAATTGTTGTAACCGAGACCGGGAGCACACTCTCCACAGTTAACTCCTGAAAACTGGTGGACACATATACAAAGGTATTGCCCAGGTGGTACAGAGTTATTTGTTCCTGATTCGACACAGCTTCCTCCGTTTTCACATACAGATAGTGCACACTCGTCAATGTCAGTCTCGCAGTGCGTCCCCTCAAAACCTGGTAAACACGAACAGTGGAAAGTATCCAACGCGGGTTCGTGACATGAAGCGCCGTTTTGACACACGGTCTCCACACTTCTACACACCGTACCGTCGTACCAATTCTCGTAACCACTTGTCATGTCGTATGTGCACTCAAACGTGGTGTAAAAACTCCACAAGTCATTTACACTATCGTATTGGATGTGCGAACAATTCGTTGCCTCACACGCACTTATCGCGAGGTCAGATGCCTGTCTGTACGAACCAGAGAATGCAAACTGTGACACTCCGTTTGAATCTGTGTGAGTAAAGCCGAACGCTATAATATCAGCGGCAGTTGCAGTCCCGACATAACCAACATCACCAATCATGTGATCCAGTTCGGGAAATTCTGGTGAAGGAATGCATCCTTTAATCTTGAGATGCTCACAACCAGGTAGCTGGCACTCGTCGATGTCTACATCACAGTTCACGCCACCGTATCCTGTGGTACAATCGTCACACGTGCAACTTCCTGTAACGTTATTTGACGTTCCATTGTTGATGCAGAACATTTCCCCATCGAAACCCCACTTAGCAGGGTCCACACTTTCAACACACGGGTCTGCAACCTCACAATGGACACCACTGTATCCAGCATTACAGCCCGTACACGTGCACATTCCAGTTACGTTACCGACGGTGCCTCCGTTGATACAGTAAAAAATTCCATCGGTTCCATTTTTAGATGGATCAGTTGTCGTGCCTACACATGGATCTGCAGTTTCACAATGCGTGCCACTGTAACCTGGTCGGCAGGCACAGTGGTATGAATTGATTGCGAGGAAAGTTCCATCTGTAGTCTCTGTACATAGTGCACCGTTTTGGCACGGGTTAGGATCACACTCGTCAGTGTCTGTTAGGCAGTCAAGGCCTTCATATCCCGGCTGACACAATACACACTGACCATCGCCTGCTGGAGATTCGGTGTCTGGTGGACAACGCTTACAATTTCCAGAATTTAGACTTGTATTATCAGAGTTCCATTGGTAAATAAACTCTGGTGTCACAATATCAGAAGAAAAGCCGTACCCTGCGTCACAAGCCAAATATAAACATGATGCAATGTGTGATACATGATTGTTCACATAACCAACACTACAATTTACACAAGTTGCAGCAGAAGCTGGACAAGATACCTCAAAGCGTGCACTGCTAGCACCGCAATGACTGTCGCATTTAAAATATCTTGTTGTACCCGGCATGGCTGACAGCTCGTCTCCAGTAAATACTTGATCAAAACTACTCTGAAATCCTATGACTTCCGCACCGATATCTGCACTGATACAATCAGCAGACTCTGTTTCTTGAATGTTGTGATAACCTGACCAAAACACATGAACAGGAGTCCCCACACAAGCAACAACCTGGGCAAAACCATAGTTAACAGTTACAGTCGCATTTGATATAGATGCGTGCAGCTCAAACCCCTTACCAGGGGCACACTCGTGGCAGTGATCTCCGGAAAATCCGTTCACACATGTACAATTGCACGATCCGACAATACCACCGATAGTACCGTTGTTAATACAGTAAAACGCTGTCGTCGTGCCGTCATCTAACGGGTTCGATGTCGCTTCACAAAACAAAGGAATTTCGCATCGATCACCGGTGTAATCAGGAGGGCAATTACACGTTCTTGTGCCCTGCCCGTCTGTGCAAGTTGCCCCGTTCAAGCAATCACCAACGCCACCGTTTGCACCACAGTCGTCACAATCAGGAGTGTTAAAACCATCCGAACATGTCTCGCCATCACAAGGGTCTGGCGTGCAAGTGTCAATATCCTCGCAAGTGTGATCAATAATAAATGCTCTGTAACTAGTCTGTAATGAGTACACCCATGGATAGGGACTCTGAACTGCGCAAACGTTATTTACCGGAATACTGTTATCATTTGCATAACAGTAACATCGTTTGCTTGTGCCTGTAGAGACTTTGAACATAACCGCATCCCAACTATTATGATTAGTCCAGTAGTTAGAATCGTGGTATGAGGTACCGCTGCTAATTTTTTGTTCGTCGTCAAAATCGATGCAGGCGCGGAAACACGCCAAATCATAAGCTTCGTCTGTACCAAGATCCCTTGCCCACTGGGGGTATTCAGACTCTGTATTATATGGACGGACAACATTTGGAACATCAGTGACATCACAACCTGGGGCGGCAGTAGTTGGGCAGTTGCTGCCGTAGTCAATGCAACCCTCTGCTGTAGCACCAGCTGCAGCTGCACTTCCTCTCATAAATTGCCTGTGATACGTGCTTCCTTTGTAATTCTCCGAACCACACGGTGTACTTGCCGAGGCTCGCTCACACCTGTGTCCCTCATATCCACTGGAACACCAGCAATCACTGTCACCATACTTTGCAAGAGTAACATTCTTGTCGAAACAGAAACCACCGTTTTTGCATGCTTGATGATTTCCTGTGCTACAGACTTCGTTCTGGCAAGATTCGCCATCATAGCCATCAGCACACAGACATTGATACTTTCCAACCGGTACCGTGGCGTTTGTGGATCTGTCAATGCAAACACCACCATTGTGACATAGTGGTTCTTGGAACATCACACAGTCGCTTCCAGCCGTGCCCCAAACACCGTCAATCGGTGGCTCAACTCCTGAGTTCGACATTCTACAAGAGTTACCTTCATCTGCTGTGTAACAGTAAAACTCATTATTACTAGGAGCACGCATTAAGGGATGACTTTCTGGACAATGATTGCATGGCAGCGCTATTTCACAGCGATCACCGCTGTAATCAGGAAGGCAATTACACGTTCTTGTGCCCTGCCCGTCTGTGCAAGTTGCCCCGTTCAAGCAATCACCAACGCCACCGTTCGCACCACAGTCGTCACAATCAGGCGTGTTAAAACCATCCAAACATGTCTCGCCATCACAAGGGTCTGGCGAACAAGTATCAACAGCTTCACAATTATGCTCAATTACAAATCCGAACCAAGTAGTCTGTGTAGTATAAAACCACGGGTACGGACTCTGAACCGGGCATTCGTTGTTTACGGCAATAGTGTCTTCACTTCCATAACAATAGCATTTTTGGCTTGACGGAGAGATTTTGAACATAACCGCATCAAAACCCCCGTAGTTATTCCAGTAGGCACTATCTTGATAATTACTTAAGCCGCCAGCAGAAGTTTGTACCTGACCGCCGTCGAAATCAATGCAAGCGCGAAAGCACGCCAATTCATAAGCTTCCGGTGTATTCTCATTCTGCGCCCATAAAGGATATTCTGATGAGTCCTGATAAGCTCGGAGAACCCCTGGAACATCTGAATGATCACAGCCTGGAGAGCCACTGTTAGGGCAGTTTGATCCGTAGTCAATGCAAAACTCTGCTGTAGCACCAGCTGCAGCTGCACTTCCTCTCATAAATTGCCTGCGATACGTGCTTCCTTTGTAATTCTCCGAACCACACGGTGTACTTGCCGAGGCTCGCTCACACCTGTGTCCCTCATATCCACTGGAACACCAGCAATCACTGTCACCATACTTTGCAAGAGTAACATTCTCGTCGAAGCAGAAACCACCGTTTTTGCATGCTTGATGATTTCCTGTGCTACAGACTTCGTTCTGGCAAGATTCGCCATCATATCCATCAGCACACAGACATTGGTACTCTTCAACCGGCACCGTGGCGTTTGTGGAGCTGTCAATGCAAACACCACCATTGTGACATAGTGGTTCTTGGAACATCACACAGTCGCTTCCAGCCGTGCCCCAAACACCGTCAATCGGTGGCTCAACTCCTGAGTTCGACATTCTACAAGAGTCACCTTCAACTGCTGTGTAACAGTAAAACTCATTATTACTAGGAGCACGCATTAAGGGATGACTTTCTGGACAATGATTGCACTCGGTTCGTACACAATCCTCACATGTATATGTGGAACTGACACAAGAACACTGACCCAGAAAACCAACAACATCACCAGACGGACAGTAAATTTCACCATCTGATCCATCCTTAGCCGGGTCTGTAGATGCCGTGCATAGAACCTGACAAACACCATGTCCTCGCATGTCCACACCTTTGTTCTCACAGCCTGCCACCTCTATGACACCACCATCCCAGAATGTGTAGCTCGTAAAGCCAGCAGACGGTAAAAGTTGAGCGGAACCGACCTCACAAGGATGCTCAGTGTGACTCTTGTCGCCAGTAGCTTCAGCCATGCAATAACAGGCTCCACTTGTAGGATTAAATGTCATGTGTGTGGTCCTTGGTTGATGTGTTAAACATGCTGATCTGCAGTTCTCCAAGTAAGTTTCGGCAGTTCCACCAGTTTGACTAGTGTATGCTGCGTATGAAGATGCTCCGCCAGGTGGATTACAGTAACCGCCAGTTTCATAAACAGAACCTTCTGTTGTCACAAAATCGTAGCGATTCCAACCAGAATCTGCAACGCATTGCGTGGAGTCTGATGGAACTGACTCACAGCGGCACGTTGTGCCACTTACCACAAAACCTGTTGCACCCGTTATAGAAACAATAGCGCCCTGACACACTCGTGAGCACTGAAGTGCTTTTTCATTGTCAGTGCCACTAAGTGACACCAAACTTGGCTGAGTCGAATCAGCTATATCCATGCAGCGTCCAACTTGTTTATACTCAAACACGGGAGAGTAATTTACGAAATCGTATCGACTCCAGGTTGAATCAGTAGTACTTCTTTGGCAATCTGGGTGAGGAGAAGAATACATAGATTCACAGTAACATCCGTCACTGGCTTCTCTATAGACAAATCCCAATGCGACTTTTACACCATTGTTATTCCAAGTTCGATCTTTGCAATAAACAGCACAATCATCAATAGAGTGTGGGCTTCCTGGATACTCATGTTGGTTATATGTGTTGTGAGGTGCACTTGGGTCGAGTATATGCCCCCTACATTCTCCGTAGTGCATGAAAGCATACGGCACTTTGAAATCGTAGCGGCTCCAATCTGTGTCCGTTCCTTTCGTGGCGCAGTCTGAATGAGGAAACGAGTGCACTGCCTCACAATAACAAGCTGGTCCGCCGTTTTCAAGGCTTCTGTAAATAAACCCTTTTGCTTCCTTGAATGTTGTTGGATTACCAGTTGACCAGCTTTCGCCCCTGCATTGGTTAGCACAGTCTTGTATGCCTGTAACTGGGGTTTTCATAAGCTGGTCATTAGCATTATCTACTGAATCGCACTCATACAGGTGCGCGAACGTGTAGTCTGGTTCCATATAACGGTTGAAATCGTAGCGATTGACATTCGTATCCACACCAATATTTCCACACTCATCTGGCGTTGATGCAAGAGATTCGCAGTAACAAGATTGGTCGTTCGTGTTCCAGTGAAACCCCTGCGACCCCTGAACAACCCCATTTGCAAGCCATCCAAAATTTCTACACTGGTCTGCACAGAGTAGTGTAGTCGCAAATGTACCTTTGTAAAACTGTGTGTAGCCGTTTTCTACATGTGATGATCCCTGACAATCCCCTACACGGACATGTGAAAAATCTGTTAGAGACGGCTGAGCGCAAGCAAGTGCAGTTCCACAGTCAGAAGATTCAGAACACGCTTGGCATATAAGTTTTGGAGTTGTAGTCACGATATCAAGCAATGTTTGTGCCCAAGACATTTTTACATTTAGTAACATTGTAAGAACAAGAAACCTTTTCATTTTTATAAAAAAAATACACGCATATATAGTTCACGGGGTTTGTCTAACCAGTATGTCATTATCATCCCAGCCAATAAAAGGTTAGCCTTTTTTTTCCTCAGACTATTGTTTGCCTGACCTGTGTGTAAAAACGAGGTGTTCTCAAATTCATAAAATTATACACACCGTACCCTACCATTGGCAGTGCAACCACGGATACAATTCCAACGTAGACTAACGTGGATTGGTCACTCCAGGAAGCTAGTAGTGTTTGTGTCACAGTGGTGGTAGGACTCGGAGCAGGCATAGGCGTAGGTACAGGTGCTGGGACAGGTGCAGGTGCCGGAGCAGGTGCCGGAGCAGGTGCCGGAGCAGGTGCCGGAGCAGATGCCGGAGCAGGTGCCGGAGCAGGAGCTGGCGCGGGAGTGGGAGCAGGTGCCAGGGCAGGCACAGGCGCTGGGGCAGGCGCTGGCACAGGAGCAGGCACAGGAGCTGGCGCGGGAGCAGGCACAGGAGCCGGGGCGGGAGCTGGGGCGGGAGCCGGGGCGGGAGTTGCACACACAATATTTGGCAAATCGACCCCCTCCCAGCACCACTTTTGCGCCATGCTCACGTCGAACATGTCTGTGAAATCAACTACACTGCTCACATCCCACGCTTCCAACCATGCGTAGTCCACAAAATTCGTATCTTTGAACATCCCAGCCATGCTTGTGACCGACGAGGTATCCCAACTCGACAAATCCTGCGAGAAAGAGCTCGCTCCGTTGAACATATTCTCCATATTCAGCACTTTTGCGGTATTCCAGCCGGAGATATCTTGGTCAAAATCATCCGCATTAAAAAACATTCGACTCATATCAAGAACCTCTGCTGTGTTAAATGCAAGCGCCCTGTTGAATTTTAACGCACCCTCAAACATTCCGTGCATATCTAAAACGTTTGAAGTGTCAAAATTCAACTCATGGTTAAAAACAGCTGCATTCTGAAACATATTACTCATAAACATTACATTGCTCGTGTCCCACTCAACCAACGACTGGTTAAATACACCTGAGAACGCCGCTCCCATGTCGTTTACGTTGCTCGTGTCCCAGTCAAGAGGTAGGTCAGGCTGAAAGGACACTAATGACAATGTTTGGACCAAACTGACATTGTAGCGACCAAAAGAACCATAGTAATCCTCGTACACGCAGTTAGAAATCTCACATTGCGTTATCCGCGCCTGCAGCTCGGCACTATTTTGGGGCTGCCAACTTGGGTAACAGAGCTCCAAATCAACAAAGTCCCCACCAAGTCTGCAGCCCTCCGGATCAATTAAATAATCCCCACCGCGGTAAGTAGTCACGTTGTAGCACGAAGAACTTGCATAGTCATTCAATGCGTCTACAAAATAACTTGTTGTTCCCTCGCTCCACAAGCACTCACCTGTGCTCGGTATTCTCTGACAACACCCCGCTCCGCCGTTCACATGCAGCTTCGTCCTCACTTCAGCAAAGTTGTAATTTATATTTGTCAATTGATTAACTGGGTCAGAGCAGTAGTCAGAGTGCTCACTCAGGTGACAAAAACATTTCTCATCAGTCAAATGACGCCAAGACGCGTAATGTGTTACCATAGTATTCTCGTCGTATGATCCGAGCACACCGCTACTAAGTGCCTCTGAGCACTTTAATGCACAGCTTTGCATATCCAAGGCAACACCAACGTCCGCGTAACCTGGAGAACCTGTCCCTGTCCAGCCATCGCCTCCGCAATATTTCTGTGTACCTAATACTGTGAAGTCCGAACTACTGCCCAAACACAGGGTCTGGCACTCTGCATTAGTGCTTGTAAACGTCTGAACAAGCGTATACTCTGTGCTATCGCACGTGGCTCCAACAGTGAGTGTCTCGCAATGCATTTCAGTCGAAAATATTGATAGAGGACATTCTGCAACTGGGACAGTTTTGTTCGCTTCCGCAACCAAAAAGTTCTCTCCAAACGCACAACCTTCTGGCGGGATTTTATACATAGCGCCTGGCAGAACAACAATCTCTTTGCACTGTGAGACGGTGTTAGAACCAGAATACGCATTATGTCCAGCATGCCACGTACAGTTGGAACCGTCATGAGAGCAGCAGCCGCTAACACCTGTTGACGCACACAAATCCGTGCATTCAGCCGATGTTCCAGTACCCAGAAATACACCAGTACCTGCGCACTCGCCACTTGCAAAAGCACTGCACTCTACTGCTGTGTTCACTGCGCACACACCCTCTGTTGCTGGTCCTGACGGCGGATCATCAAGCCGCTGTCGATTCACGTGAGTGCCTTTCTCGCAGTCAATCGTTGTGTTACAATCTCCAGTGAAACCAAGCGGACACGAACAAGCACGCGTTGCATTGTCATCCGTACACGTTAATGAGTCGAGACACGGATCGCACGGGCAAAACACCTCAAATCGAGCATCAGCGCAGTTTGTGTCAGATCTAAAGTACCGTGTCTCACCAGGATCTGCGTTCAGCTGCATTGGGAAACTAATTTCCGTACCAGACGAATAATATCCCATAACTTGCGACCCGATTGCATTCGAACTGCAAGACGCACTTTCAGTCTCTTGGATGTTGTGGTATCCTTCCCAAATTACATTTACGTCCTGACCATCGCAAGCCACAACTTGGTCAATGCCAAAATGAACATCAACCGCTTCCGCCGACAATAGACAAACGAGAAGCAGAATCCACATTCTTTTTCATCTATTTGCTTCTATATATAGAGCGGTAGACAGATTAAAATCACTAACCTATTTAACGACAATCAGTCTATGTAAAATGGAAAATCTGCGCTGTCTTGATACTTTTAGTGGTATTGGAGGAATGGGCAGGCTCTTGCCGTTTCATCCGGTTGCCTTTTGTGAAAAAGCGGCATTCCCAAGAAGCGTACTGCAACGGAGAATGCAGAGCGGGGATCTTCCGACCGTTCCAATATACGAGGACGTCACGACAATTGATCCACCCGACCACGACGTACTCATTGGGGGCTTTCCCTGTCAAGATATCAGCTCATTTGGTCTAAAAAAAGGTTTTGAGGGACAAAAATCAAGTCTATACTACCACATTCTGCGCATCGTGCGTATCAAGCACCCCAAGTATGTCTTTCTCGAAAACGTGGCTCATATTCTCAATATGCCCACCGTCTGGCAACCCGTACTTAGAACGCTCTCTGCAGAAGGGTACGACCTCAAGTGGTGTCTGTTTGGCGCAAACTCATGCGGGGCCTTCCACCGGCGCGACCGTTGGTTCATTCTTGGTACACGCACTGGCACGTCATATGCAGCCGGTGAGATGCCAGACAAGATGCACAAATTCGGACAGATGATTAAAGGCGTCTACGAGGAAGTGCCGGATCCAAAAATACATCGCACTCGCATGAAACAGCCCATTGTCATGAAGCACTTCCCGGGCGTTGAGTGTAAAGGCGTCATCAACGAAACTACAATTAAGCGCACATTATGGAACACACCACGCGCGACAGGGGGCACGCGCGCAAGCCGCAATAAGACAACCCGCTGCATGAGTGATCTACCAAGTCAACTAAGATTCGCCACGTGCACGCCACCAGCAGACAGGCACATGGCGGGGAACATCAAGTGGGTCGAGAATTTGATGGGTTTGCCCGGAGGGTGGACTTCACCCGACTGTGCGCACGTTGAAGATTTTCCAGGCTTCGGAAAAGAAATCTATAAGCGCATGCTGCCTGGCAAGCAGAAAAACTACTACAAGCGCTGGAAAACGCTTGGAAACATGTGTGTGTCACAAACATCTCTACTCGCCTACCGCTATCTGACTGGCGCGCATCTTGCTTAACTCAACAAATTTCTGAGGTGGCTCATATTTGCGTA
>Ga0206682_10003596_pt1 | contig 13112 bp, 10 predicted proteins | sample M240m12015metaG_FD_155444 | JGI IMG/M metagenome (GOLD analysis project Ga0206682, IMG submission 155444) | Ammonia-oxidizing marine archaeal communities from Monterey Bay, California, United States - M2 40m 12015 | ecosystem: Environmental > Aquatic > Marine > Intertidal zone | place: USA... | reverse complement strand
TAACTGGTGATTTATACGTAAATGAAACATTTTCAAGATGTTTGTCAAAATTCAACGTTTCATCAAAGGGTCATCTTCTGAATAAGACAACAGTTATGGAATTTGGGACTGGTGAATTTCCAGATGGCTTTGCTTTTGACATTGAGGGCGGTGTTTGGGTGACTTGTGTTGTAAGCAATAAAGTTATTCGGATTTCTTCAAATGGACAAAAAGAAATTATTATAAATGACAGCGATGTCAGCCATGTAAATTATGTTGAAGAAGCATATCAAAAGGGTATTTTAGAAAGAAAGCATTTAGATAATATCGTAAGCACTAGACTTAAAAATATCTCAAGTATTTGTTTTGGAGGGTCTGATTTAAAGACTGTATTTCTTGGATGTTTGTTGGGTGATAAAATAGCAACATTTAAATCAGAAATAGCCGGTCTTCAACCAACACATTGGAACCCAATAAAGCTAATCAACAAGAGTTTCCCTTAATTTCAAACAAATAGAAAAATCAAAATGATTAAACTTACTCAAAACATTATCTCAATACTAATTCTTGTATTATTATCTAATTATTCTTTTGGAAAAAATATAAGTAAATCAAATAGAGTTATTGACGGTGACACAATACTACTTAATTCGAAAAAAATAAGATTTCATGGAATTGATACGCCTGAAACTCATCAAAAATGCAAAAACGACAAAGGCATTTTGTACGCTTGCGGATTAAGGGCGACAAAAGAATTAAAAAAAATAATTGGAACAAATAAGGTGATATGCCAAAAGAAAACAACTGATAGGTATAGTAGATCAATTTCAGTATGTTTTGTTAATGGTAAGAATATTAATTCATTAATGGTAAAAAATGGATGGGCTTTAGCATATAGAAAATACTCTAAAGATTATGTAAAAGACGAAGAAGAAGCAAAAAAAAAGAAAATCGGTTTATGGGCTGGTGAATTCATACCACCATGGAAATGGAGAAGATTAAAGAGATAATTTAATATCTTATCTCCATTGAGGACCTGAAAACCATGCAACCAAAGATTTTCTGACACCTGATGTAACTGGTGTAACTCTGTGACGAAGATATGAAGGGAATATAATTATAGTCCCTTTTAATTTAAAATTAGTATTAGTTTCAAGTTCATCAAACTCAAAGTTACCACCATCATATTCTTTTTCATTACTAAGTTGAACTGTTATAGATAGCTTTCTATCAATATCTGTTTGTCCATTCCAATTAACATCCTGGTGCCAATCATAATGACCATTATCTTCAGAACAGTATTCTGTAAACTGAACTTCTGAATTTTTTTCAACATTAATTTTAAAAGATTTATTATTAACTTTAAGTATGTATTCCCATAATAAGTTTTTAATCCAATCTTCTGACAACCAACATACTTTGCTTTTCCTAATATCCTCAGAAGGGATTTTAGAAGAAAACGTAGATGCATTTAATAAAGATTCATTACTTACAAGGTCTAAAATTTTATTTATCTGATTGTCTGTAAAAGCAGAAGGAAAGATTTGATAAAGTTCACGCATTTAATTTAATAACTAATCTAAATGATTTTCAAGCTAAGCAACATAACCCTTTGGTAGTTTTTTTGGTTTTGGCTTTAATAATGTTTTCAAGTGAGCTATTTCCTCATCAGCTTTTTCTAACTCTTCTTGTTCGGCTTCTCTAACTTCATTATTCATTTTTTTCTGAGCCCTTAACCGTCTTAACTCATACATTCTATCTTCTTCTTCTTCAGAAAGATCATTTTCATCTCTTTCCTCAAGTAGTTCTAGCTCGGACTTTTTTTGTTCTCCTTCTAAACCATCTTGTACAGTGGGAGGCTCTTCAACTTTCTCTGATGTTGGAGCAGCATCCTCTGAAGCAACTGCTTCATTTACGTCTACTGTTGGTTTAGTGTCTGATGAAGCGACTGCTTCTTCTACATCTACTGTTGGTGCAGCATCTGCTGATGCAACTGCTTCTTCTACATCTACTGTTGGTGCGGCATCTGCTGATGCAACTGCTTCTTCTACATCTACTGTTGGTGCGGCATCTGCTGATGCAACTGCTTCTTCTACATCTACTGTTGGTGCGGCATCTGCTGATGCAACTGCTTCTTCTACATCTACTGTTGGTGCAGCATCTGCTGATGCAACAGTATCTAGCTGATCGTCAATTTTATTTGTAATTTCTTCAGTTAATCCAACTTTTGTACCTGAAGATACTTCGTTTGATTTATTTATTAAGTCTAGCGAAGATAAAGGGTCTTTATTTTCATATAATTTCTCGGAACCAGGTTGTACATTGTTATCTAAGGAAGGTTCTGTTGGAATAGGATTTTGATTAACTTCTTTTGAAACCGGAGGAACTTTTGTTTCTGCTTTAATGAAAGGAACAACATATTTTTGACGCGCTATTTCAATATCCGTTTTAAGATTCTTTATACGCGTATCCCAATTTTGCATTAGTTAACCTTAAAAAAATTTTTATACTTTTTAAACTGTAAATAATTTAAAAAAAGTTTCAATTATTTTGAATAATTATAAATTCTTTCAATAAACATACCAAAATCTTTATTTTGAATAATTTAACACTTAATTCTCAATAAAAAAAAGCAAATGATCCAGCTCATTTGCTTTAAATATATTAATATATTATTTAATTAAATGTTTTTTAATCGTTCATTTTGAGGAAACATATGCTTGCTTGCTTCTTCGTCTATTTCAACTTTGAAATTATGATTATTTGATACATTTATATTTAAGGCTCTCTGACTAGCTGGTCTATCGTTTATTTCCATCATTAATCTATGCAGATTGGCTCTTTTTTCTAGTTCACCCTCACCAATAACTTTTGGTAACATTCTAGCCCAACCCCAAACACACATATCAACAATGGTATATGTGTCACCTAACATATATTTATTTTGACCTAATCTTTTGTCTAAAATATCGTAATGTCTTTCTGCTTCAAATACATATCTATTAATTGCATACTTTAGTTTTTCTGGAGCCATATGCTGAAAATGTACGGATTGTCCAGAATATGGGCCAATTCCAGTTGCAATAAACATTAACCATGAATATAGATCAGCCTTAGATTTAGGATTATTGTCTGTTATAAACTTTCCTGTTTTTTCAGCTAAATATAATAAAATAGCATTACTATCAAAAACTACGTTGCCATCATCTACAATTGTTGGAGCCTTGGCATTGGGATTTATTTCTAAATATGATGAAGTATGTTGATCCCCTTTTCTTGTATCTACTGGAACAGCTTCATATTGAAGACCCATCTCTTCTAAACACAAAGCTACCTTCATAGGATTTGGACCAGTATTATAGTAAAATTTTAGCATTTTCTTCTCCATCAGATTAAAATATGGTTTGTATGTAACACATAGAGCCGAATAGTAATAAATTATTTAATTATATAATTTCTATTATTAAAAATGATATTAATTTTTTATTTGAAATTATTGTTTATAAAGCCTAAATACACCACCATTATATTCGTCATTAATAATTATAAGAGAACCATCTGACATTTCTTCAATATCTCTTATTCTCCCGATCTTATTTTCTAAGATAATTTTTTCATCAAAAATCTTCTTATTTTTAGTAGTTAATATATGTAATCTTTTAAATTTCAAAGAACCTAGGATTAATTTATTTTTAAATTCTGCAAACATATCACCTTTATATATAATCATACCTGAAGGTGCAATTGACGGGATCCATACTTTAACAGGATTTTCAAAACCATTTTTAGAAACGCCTATTCCAATTTTTTCTCCACTACCATATTCTTTGCCATATGTGATCTTAGGCCAACCGTAATTCTTTCCCTTATAAACTATGTTTACTTCGTCTCCACCTTGCGGACCATGTTCATGAAGCCATAACTGATTAGTCGTGTTATCAAACAACAATCCTTGAGGATTGCGATGACCAATTGAGTAAATTTCTGGTAAGGCATTTTCAAAAGCATTATTATTATAATTAGATCCATTTTTTTTAATTTTAATTACAGAACCAGAATGATTGGCAAAATTTTGAGCATCATGTCTATTCCCCCTATCTCCTATTGTTGCAAAAATAAATTCACCTTTTATTGCAAGCCTACAGCCAAAATGACGCGAACTATTTGATGGTTTGTTTGATTTAAATAATAGTTTTTTATTTAACAATATATTGTTTTTTAAATCATAACTATGAACGGCTGTTGCTGATTTAGTTGTGTTGACTTTATCACTTAGACACAAATACACTTTTTTATTTTTATTAATATCTTCAACAGCAATGTCTAATAAACCTCCTTGCCCAAAATTTACAACTTTTGGTACCCCTTTAATTTTTTTAATGTTTTTATTAAAAATATTTAATTTAAATACATTACCTTTACGTTGTGTAAGAAGTATCTCTTTATCATTTAATACTGATATACCCCATAAATTAGAAAGCCCTGTGCTCAATTTATTTAATGAAATTTGAGAATAAGAAGAGAATGGGAAAAATATTAAAATTAAAAGTATATAAAATAATTTCATTTAAGATAACCTTTTAGTTATGTATAAGTAATAATTTAAAGTAGTTTTTACTATTTGAAAGATTAAAATTAAATCAAAAATTTGAGGATTGAATGAAGTTATTAGTTGCAGATATTGGAGGAACTAATGCTCGTTTTGCATACAAGGATGATGTATCAAACGAATTATCTAATTTTTCTTATTTAAAATGTACAGACTTTGAAAACATATTTGACGCTATTAAACATTATCAAGAAGAAAATAATTTGCACATTAAAAATATGTCAATTGCCGTAGCATCAACAACAAAACATGATGCTATAAAATTCACTAATAATCACTGGAACTTTAAACAATCAGAGGTCTTTGAATACTTCAAATTAGACAAGCTTATTTTTATTAATGATTTTGTTGCTCAATCTTTATGTTTTAGTACCTTTTATAAAGATTTAACGATAGATCCCTCACTAAATAACAAAACTGCTTTAAACAATAACTTAGATATTGTAAGACCTGGCATACCAATAATAAAAGCACCCCTTCTAGTTACTGGGCCTGGAACAGGATTAGGTGTTTGTACATTGTTAAACTTAGATGGTTCTTCGATTGCAATTGAAGGCGAAGGGGGACATTCTTCGTTTGCTCCAAACTCAGATATAGAGGTTGAGTTACTTCAATTTTTAAGAAAAAAATATGATCATGTGTCTAATGAACGGATCGTTAGTGGTTCAGGCATTGAAGAAATTTTTAAATTTATACTATCTAGACAGGGGAAACAGTCTAGTAAAATGAAAGCACCAGAAATAGGTGAAAAAGCACTTTTAGGAGAACAAGATGCTCTGAATAGTGTGAAGTTAATGTTCAGTATTTTAGGAACAATAGTATCAAGTGTGATCTTAATAAATGGCGCTCAAGGTGGAGTTATTTTATCTGGAGGTATAACACCTAAATTACATAGGATTTTCAAAGAAAGTAACTTTGAAAAAAACCTTTTAAATAAAGGTCGTAGATACAATTATATTAAAGATGTACCAATTTGGTTAACCAAGGATAATAATAACGGTTTAAAAGGCGCATTAAACGCAATCGATAATCCACATTATAAGGACAAGGTTATTACAAAATAATACTTCACATAAAAAAAATAAACGATACAGTTTAATTATAAAAGGAGATTATTTTGTTAACAAAAAAATTGATTTCATTTTTAAAAAAGTATGATACCCCTACAATATCTAACGCACTAGATATATATAGAAATTCTAGATCTGCAGACGGTTATACAAAGTATCCTTTTATTTCAGCTAATCAAAAACTTGAACCAATAATTGGAATAGCAAGAACAGCAAAGATAAAAGCTGGATCCCCTCCAACAATGAAACCTGATCAAGTGACTTCTATAAGAATTAACTACTATGAATATATGAGTAATACATCCTCAATTCATACTGAAGCGCCAAATGTATGTATTATTGAAGATTTAGATTGGCCAAATCCTACCGGATCTTTCTGGGGGGAAGTGAATGTTGCGTTGCATAAGGGTCTTGGTTTAGCTGGCACAATTACAAGTGGACTGTTAAGAGACCTTGACGCGATAGACAAAGATTACCAAGTATTAGCCAATGGCATAGGACCAAGTCACGCTTATGTGCATGTTTTAGAATACGGGTCTTCAGCTAACATTCATGGCCTTCACGTAAATGATGGCGATATAATTCATGCAGACCAACATGGAGCAGTTTTAATTCCTAGCGATGCTCTTCCAATGATTGAAAGAGGTATAAATTATATGACCAAAAAAGAAAAACATTTAATTGATGCAGCAAAACTGCCAAACTTTGATATAGAAAAACTTAAAATAGCATGGCAAAATGCTGCTAACGAGAAATGGGAAGGATAAATTATGTTTGAAATTGATACAAATGCAAGGCGACTTTCTCAATCTGAAAAGCAACAGTATTTGGAAGACGGTTATGTTACAGGATTACCAGTTTTCTCAGAGAATGCCATTAAAGATATTCATGATTGGTACGAGGAATTAAGCTCTAAATTACCAAAAGAAATTGATATAAATAAAACTAATATGTGGCACAAGGCTAGCAAAAAATTTTATGACTTATGCAGAACGCCAACTATTTTAGATTATGTAGAGGACCTAATTGGACCAAATTTTGTTCAATGGGGCGGTCAATTTTTTAGTAAAGAACCAAGAGACGGTTCTGTAGTTCCATGGCATCAAGATGCACAGTACTGGCCTTTAAGTCCAGCAAATGCTGTAACCGTGTGGCTTGCTGTTTTTGACACTGACGAAGAAAATGCAGCCATGAAAGTAGTTTCTGGCAGTCATAAACTAGGTAAATTTGTTCATAAAAAAAACAATGCAAAGAATTTAGTTTTAAACCAAGAGGTCTCTTTTGATCAATTAGATGAAACAAAAATAGTTTCCCTTAATTTAAAAGCTGGTCAAATCTCATTACACAACGATGCACTGCTTCACGGTTCAGAAGCTAATAATTCTAATAGAAGAAGGTGCGGGGTAACTATGAGATTTTCGCCAACTAATGTTAAAGGAGATCTAAAAACTTGGCCGTTTTTTGAAACACAGCTTGCCAGAGGAGTTGATGATTATAATTTAAATCCTACAGCAGAAATACCTAGAGGTGAGGCTACTCCATTAAAAATGTTTTCTTTTTCTCATGAATTTGCAAAGGACTGGTAGTCTAAACACATTCTAACATTTCTATATCCTGACCACTTTTCAATCTTTTTATACCTACGGATTTGACTTTTATTTCATTTCTTGCTGTCATCCAGGCATCGCTTGATATTAAAATTTGATTTGCATCTGACATATCACATATATTAAATGCAACATTAACAGTTTTACCTAATATATCAAATTGAACAGTTTTCGTTCCTACGGTACCTGCAACTAAAGACCCTGAATGTATTCCTACGTGTAAGTCCCATGGTGTTGGAGCAGAATTAGCTATTTCTCTCATTTTATATGCACAATCAACACAAGATTTTATTGGAGATGTTGCATGAGAAGATAAACCTGCCACGGCTACTATTGCATCACCTACGGTTTTAATTTTCTCTAAACCAAATTCTTCAAATGTATTTTCAAAACTTTCGATAATTTCTTGAAGTGTTTCAACAACTAGCTCAGGATTATTTTTTTCACAAAAAGATGTAAAACCAACCAAATCGCAAATAAATATAGCTACATCGTCATATCTTCTTGATCTAACTTTGCCTGAGGATTGAAGCTCGTTTGCGACTGAAGTAGGCATTACTGTTTTTAAAATTTGTTGTGATTTTTTTTTATCTGTTTCAACTCTATCTAGATAATTTTCTTCACTATCTCTTAATCTTTTTTTCTCTAAACTTGCGCCTACTCTAGCTTTTAACAACGTTCCATTAAAAGGTTTTGTAATAAAGTCATCTGCACCATTTATAATACATTCAGCTGCAGTTTCTACTTCATCAGATGCCGTAACCATAATTACTGGTATTGTCCTTTGAAGAGGGTCACCTTTTAAATGTTTAAGCACCTCTAGGCCACTCATATCAGGCATCATTAAATCTAATAGGATTAGGTCAAATCTATTTTTTGAAGCCATATCAAGGGCAACTTTACCACCCTCTGCTGAAAATATATTTTTATAACCATCTCTCTTTAATCGTCTTTCAAGAGTGTATCTATTATCTTCAATGTCATCGACTATTAATATATTAGCATCTTCTTTGTTAATCATTAACTCTTCCTAATTGTTTTGAAATTTTTGATAATAGTCTTTCAATATCAACAGGTTTTGTATCATAATCATTACATCCACTATCCAGAGCTCTTTTTTTATGCTCTTCCATTGCATGAGCCGACAAGGCTATTATTGGAATTGATTTTAAATTATCATTTCCTTTAATATGCTTAGTAGCGGTCCATCCATCCATTTTAGGTAAACTTAAGTCCATTAATATTAAATCTGGTTTTTCAGAAGATGCCATTTCAACACCCTGTTCACCATCAACAGCTATAACTATTTCAAAGCCTTTTCTTTTAAGGCGTCTGGATAACATGTATACATTATCTTCATTATCTTCTACGTATAAAATCTTTGTCATTAGCCATCTCCCTTATTTGAAGAAGCTTTTATAACATTACCTACTTCCTTAACAATTGTTGAAAAAGTATCGTCACTCTTTTCTAGAATTTTTAAAGTTTCACCAGACAAGAACTTTTTTTCTTCCTCACTTAAATCTGCGCCCGTCAATACTAAAATTGGAATTGTACTCAGCTCAGTTTCCCTAATCGTTTTTAAGAATTCAAAACCATTCATGACCGGCATCATAAGATCCAATAAAATCAGATCTGGTTTGATTTCTTCATTTTGTAAAATAGACATGCCAATCTTTCCATTTTCGGCTTCTATTATTTTTACATCCTGTTTTTCTAAAATTTCGCGCATAGTAAATCGTAAACTATCATCATCTTCAATTAAACAAATCTTCAAATTGTCTTTATTACCTATTAAGTTTCTAATCGACTTCATAAGATATTCTTTTTGAACTGGCTTAGACAAAAAGTCTGCCGCTCCAAGAGAAAACCCTTTATTTTTTTCATCAAGGATAGATGCCATAATTACAGGAATATCTGACACTTCAGGGTCTGCTTTTAACGTTCTCAGCACTGACCAGCCATCCATTTCAGGCATAAGAATATCTAAGGTGATAACATCAGGCTTAAGATCTCTAGCCAGTCTGATGCCTTCCTTTCCGTTTGGAGCTACAACTACCTTATAATTCTCTTTAATCAATTGCCTTTTCATAAGCTCACTGACTGTAGGGTCATCGTCAATAATTAAAACCGTTTTGCCTAAACTGTTTTCTAATGAGACTACATTTTCTATTAATGAAGAAGTTTGTGTGCTCAAGTTTTTTAGAGATTCAGATGCTCCTATAAAATCTGCTAAGAAGGTGGCTGTAAACGTTGTTCCATTTCCAAGTTCGCTATTTACTACAACATCTCCTCCCATCAAAATTGCTAATTGTTTAGAAATGGTTAGACCTAAACCAGTTCCCCCATATTTTCTGGTAGTAGAACTATCTGCTTGAACAAACGAGTTAAATAGTTTAGCCATTTGCTCTTCAGACATACCTATACCTGTGTCACTTACATCAATAGATATTAAATCTCCACCTTCTTGATTTATCTTATCAATACTAACAGTTACTTTACCTTTTTCGGTAAATTTACAGGCGTTTGAAATTAGGTTTAATACAACTTGTTTTAATCGTGTTTGGTCAGCTGTTACGAAATCTATGTCAGCATTGTACTCAAGGACAAGCTCATTTTCATTTTTAGAGGCCAAAGTTGATGACGTTTTAACAACATCATCCAATACTTGTTTTAGTTCAAATGTTTCATTAAACAACTCAACTCTACCAGCCTCTATTTTTGATAAATCTAATACATCATTAATTAGCGTTAATAAATGTTTGCCAGCGTTAAAAACTCTGTCTAACGGTTCCTCAAAATCGTCTAACCCGTCATCAGCAGCATCTTCTTTTAACATTTCAGTAAGGCCAATTATGGCATTTAATGGTGTCCTTAATTCATGACTCATATTAGCTAAAAATTGACTTTTAGTTTGATTAGCAGCATTAGCTTTTTCTTTAGCTTCATCTAAATCCACAATTGTTTTATTTAACTCTTCTTCACGCTTTTTTAATTCAGTTATATCAGAAAAAATTGTAAAAACTCCACCATCCTCTAGGCGTCTATAAGTCGCTTGCCAATAAGTCCCATTATAAAACTTAGGTGTTTCCACTGTCATGGAACCTTTTAAATTCTTTCTACTATCTTTAATAGATTCAAAAAATTTAGCTTTTTGGTCTTTATTATCAAAATCAAAAAAGTCAAATTTTTCCCAAGAATCTATTTGTTCTTTATACGAAATACCAGGTTGATATGTTTCAATGCCAGCGCCTTTATGTATATTAAATGCATAGTCATTTCTCATCGCCAAAGTGTCATCTGCATTCCACAACGAAATTCCGTGTGGCATACTATTTAGTGCATCTGTCATTCTTTTTTCAGTTTCAATAACTTGCTCTTTAGCTTCTTGTATTTCTTTTTCTTTTTGTTTGATTTCTGTAATGTCAGAATATACAAGAAGCTGCCCACCATCTGCTAACTTTGTCTCACTTACAACCCAAGCTGTTTCATCAGTAAAGGTTTGTTCCCAAATATAATTTTCATCTGTTGCAGCTAAATTTATTCTGTTTTTATAATACTCATCACTGGTCATACCATCAGGAATTTTAATAAGTCCTTTTTTATTTACGTTTTCAAGCATGTCTTTTCTATCTACACCTGGCTTGAGATCAAATCCCCATTTAGTTTGAATTTCTCTAGCAATTTTATTACCCATTACTAATTTATGATCTTTATCCCATAATAAAATAGCATTAGGAGTTACTTCAACTGCATCACTCAATTGTTTAAGAGATACTTCTCTTTTTTTCAAATCTGTTATATTTGATAAAATAGAAAAAACCCCTCCATCTGGCAGTCTTGTAGATGTAGACTGCCAAATGCTCCCGTCATAAAATGGAGGTGTTTCAATGGTAAGAACTCCTTTAAGATTTTTTCTATTTTCAACTGCATTTTGATAATATGTATCTTCGTCAATTTTATTATTGAAAATTAAAAAATTATTCTTTTTAGACTGGTTCATATAATCTTCATATGTAGAGCCTATTTGAATATTTAAATTACCTTTTTTCCAAACTTCTTTCCCATAATCATTAATCATGATTAATTTGTGATCTTTATCCCACATTGTAATTCCATGTGGCATACCATTTATAGCATTAGATATTTTCTCTTCTGCTTCTCTTACCTTTTCTTTACTTTCTTTAACCTCTTGTTCTTTACTTCTGATATCTGTAATATCAGTCCAAATTTGTAATGTTCCTCCATCATTTAACCTTGAAGAATTCCCTAATATAACTACTTTTTCTCCTTTTAAATTAACAACGCTCTCGACTATTTCTTGATCAGTTAAGTTAATCATGGCTTCTTTTCGTTTTGCAATCCATGAAGATGGCGTTGTTCCATCAGGTGTATCAATACTTCCAGACTTTAAGCCTGTATCCAACATATCCCAACGTGAGACTCCAGGTTTCAAATCAAAACCCATTCTTTTTTGTATGTTTCTAGCTTTCTGGTTAGCCATTATTAAATGATTATCTTTATCCCACAACATCAACATATTCGGAATAATTTCAATAGCATCACTTAGTTGTCTTAGAGATTTTTCACTTTCTTTGATATTAGTTATATCGGACCATAATGAAATTGTACTTCCATCTTCCAATCTGGAGTCTGTGAATAAAAGAGTCTTGCCATTAGCAAAATTCGTTTCTCTTGTTCTTTTACCTGAAAAACTTTTCCATTCATCTTTAATTTTTGTAAAATGGTTATCCTTTTCTGTGTTGTCAGGAATTATTACAAACTCATTATCATACATATGTTGTCTTAATTCATCTCTTGATTTTCCTATAGTTAAGCCAAAGTTAAAATCATTTAAAAATGACACTGCACTTGCATTATGAGCAATTAAGTTATCATTTTTGTCCCAAAACATTAATCCATTTTGAATAATGTCAATGCCATTTTTCAACCTTAATAATTCTATTTCTTGCTTCTTAGTATCATTAATATCGGTTGCAAACTGAAGAGTAGAACCATCCGGCAACCTTGAAGAAGACAAAAGATAAAACTTTTTATTCATAATTACTTCATAAGCTTCTTGATTTTTTAAATCTTCAAATTGTTTTTTTCTAATTTCTAAAAACTTTTTATTTGAAACACCATTTGGAGATGACATGAAACCTTTGGCTAATGCATTTTCTACCATTTTTAATCTAGATGCACCTTTTACAAGATTGAAACCTCGCGAAGCATTGTCATTTCTTGCCTTCTTATTTGCCATAATGAGATTATTTTCTTTATCCCACAACATCATGTTATTAGGAATTATTTCGATAGCATCTGCTAATTGCTTGAATTCCTCTTCTTGTTTTTTAATATCAGTAATATCTGTATAAACACTTAATAATGAACCATCATCAAATCTAGTTTCATTAGCAAGCAATGTGGAACCATCATTAAGGTTGATTTCTCTCGTACCTGTCTTTAAATTTGCTCTTTGTTCTAATCTTGTTTGAATATAATTTTCTTTATCAACATTATCAGGAATTATATATAAATTATTTTTTACTTGAGCTCTAAACATTTCCTCATATGAAACCCCTTTTTTAAGTGTGATATTTATATTATGTTTTTTCATAGCTTCTATGTGACGTTTATTTGAAACTATTAAATTATCATTTTCATCCCAGAACATTACAATTCCTGGAAAGTTTTCAATAGCAACTGCAAGCTTTTGCCTTTCAATATCTTTGTCAATTAGATCAGTTACATTGGTCATTAATGTAAGAATATTACCTGAAGAAGTAGGTGTGTCTTTTACTTGTACCCATCTACCAGTGGGTCCTTTAATAACAAATTCTTTTG
>Ga0206682_10003595_pt1 | contig 13113 bp, 14 predicted proteins | sample M240m12015metaG_FD_155444 | JGI IMG/M metagenome (GOLD analysis project Ga0206682, IMG submission 155444) | Ammonia-oxidizing marine archaeal communities from Monterey Bay, California, United States - M2 40m 12015 | ecosystem: Environmental > Aquatic > Marine > Intertidal zone | place: USA... | reverse complement strand
GCAACTTACCCACATTCAGAATGACTTGTGAGTTGTTCGAGTACAATGATGAGAACTTTGATACGGACATTGCAGAGATCGATGAAGTAGAGTTTGAGGGTGCATATCAGTACGCATTGACTATGGATTCAGACTCTCTTGGATTCATTGCTGGAGAGACTGTAATTCAAGGGTTCACTGGATATGATATGAAGGGTGAGGTTACTGAGTATAACAAGGATACCAATATACTAAGAGTTGCACACGCTGGAGCAACCGATGGTAAGTTCCACACCTTCACCACAACCGCACAGGTTTCTGGACAAACATCTCTCGCAGTCGCAACACCGACACTGGTAGCAGAATTGCAAGAGATTCAACAGGATGCACAGAACAAAATATTCAATGACTTTGAAGCAGACTTCCTTGACTTCTCAGAGTCTAATCCGTTTGGGGACTTATAATGTTTGGAACATGGTTTTATCATAAACGAGTAAGGACTGCGGTATCTGTATTTGGGTCGATGTTCAACAACCTTCATGTACTCAGACACAATAATGCAGGGGAGACTATCTCTCAGGTCAAAGTGCCTCTGTCCTACGCACCCAAGAGAAACTTTATATCTCGACTAGATGAGATGTCTAAGGGTGAGGACGCAGAACGCAGGGTAGCAATCAAGTTGCCTCGTATGTCGTTCGAGATCACCAATATGGCATATGACCCAACTCGACAGTTACCCAAGGTCAATAATATTGCCAAAGCGAGTAATGAGATAACCACAAAACAGAAGATTTATACATCTACTCCGTACACAATCTCGTTTCAGTTGAACATCTATGCAAAGTCACAGGATGACGCACTACAGATCGTAGAACAGATTCTTCCATACTTTGCACCACAGTACACTGCGACAATCAAACCTTTCGTAGACATACCTAGTCTGACCGAAGATGTTCCGATCTCTTTGGCAGGGGTTCAGTTCTCGGATGACTACGAAGGTGCTATTGAACAACGAAGAACGATTATATATACATTAGACTTTGAAATGAAGATCGCACTGTATGGGCCCGAGGGAACTGGTTCTATCATTCGTGATGTTCGTAACAACTTCTTCTTACAAGAGACAGGACTTCTGGATAGTGATCTTTATGTCAAGACACAGAAGATTACTCCGACTCCGGTTGGTGTGACTGTGGATAGTGACTATGGATTTAATACGATAGACTTGGATAGTGCTTAATGAGTGATAAAAGTAACGATAAGAATATAAGAGATGACTATACTACCTCCCGTGATACCTACCACGATATAATTGAGAAGGGTAGGGAGAGTATGGACTTGATGATCGAAGTCGCACGAGAGAGTGAACACCCCCGTGCCTTTGAGGTCTTATCTGGTATGATGAAGAACATGGCAGATGTCACTGACAAACTGATGGACTTGAATAAGAAACACAAGGAAATCAATAAGGAAGATGACCAACCCAAGCAACTAGGCAACACTACCAACAACCTATTTGTAGGAACTACAACAGACTTACAACGTCTCATACAGAATGAACAAGTGGAAAAAGTAATAGATGTCGAACCCGAATCAGAATGAGAGCTATCTTGGTAATATAAATGTCAAGAGAGATGGAGTTCAACACAATTTTACCGAAGAAGAAGTCAAAGAATATTTAAAGTGTTCTAAAGACCCTGTATACTTCTGCAAAAAATATCTCAAGGTAATCTCTCTGGATGAGGGTCTAGTACCCTTTACATTATACCCATACCAAGAGAAGATGTTCGATCATTTCAATAACAATCGATTCTCTATCGTACTTGCGTGTCGGCAGTCTGGTAAGTCGATCAGTTCGGTAGGTTACATAATCTGGTATGCTTGTTTCCATAGTGAGAAAACCATTGCGGTTCTTGCAAACAAAGGTGCGACCGCAAGGGAGATGTTGGCACGTGTGACACTCATGTTGGAGAACCTACCATTCTTCTTACAACCTGGCTGTAAGGCACTGAACAAGGGTTCGATTGAGTTTAGTAATAACTCTCGGATTATTGCCGCTGCAACGTCTGGTAGTTCTATTCGTGGTATGTCGGTCAACCTCTTGTTCCTAGACGAGTTCGCATTTGTTGAACGTGCAAATGAATTCTACACATCCACCTATCCAGTAATCTCTGCGGGTAAGGATACCAAGGTAATTATCACATCGACTGCCAATGGTATTGGTAATACCTTCCACAAGATATGGGAAGGTGCAGTACAGAAGGTCAATGAGTTTGTTCCATTCACCGTAAACTGGTACGATGTGCCAGGCAGGGATGATGATTGGAAGAAACAGACAATCGCAAACACATCTCAATTACAGTTCGATCAGGAATTTGGGAATACTTTTTTCGGGACAGGCGACACCCTAATTAATGCCGAGACATTATTGGGGTTTAGAGCAATCCAACCCTCAAATTATCTTGAAGGTGGTGACTTATTGATATATGATAATCCAGACAAAGAACACGAATATGTTATGTGTGTGGATGTATCAAAAGGAAGAGGACAGGATTATTCTACGTTTAACGTAATCGACATTAGCACGAGACCTTTCAAACAGGTTGCTGTCTATCGCAATAATACTATATCTCCTTTACTCTTTCCTAATGTTATATATAAGTACGCAAATCTCTACAATGAGGCATATGTCGTTATTGAGTCCAATGATTCGGGACAGGTAGTGTGTAATGGATTATATCAGGACTTGGAGTATGATAATATTCATATGGAATCAGCCGTCAAGGCAGATCGTATCGGTATCGAAATGAACCGCAAGGTCAAACGTCTGGGTTGTTCCTCTATCAAGGATATTCTTGAAGAGAAGAAGTTAGACATCCTAGATGAAAATACCATCATGGAGATTTCTACATTTACTGCGAGAGGTCAATCATACGAGGCATCTGATGGTAACCATGATGACTTGATGATGAACCTAGTAATGTTCGGATACTTTGTTACATCTCAATTCTTTGCTGATATGACAGACATCAATCTAAAAGAGATGATGTTTGCAAAGAAGATGAAAGAGATTGATGATGATGTACCACCTGTTGGTTTTATTGATGATGGATTGAATGATATTCGAGTAGAAGAAGAACAAGAGAAGATGGGATGGCATAACTTCGAAGGTACAGGTATTGGTATTGAGGATTGGTAGTATTCAACTCTCCCCGAACACAGCTTAGATTATACACGCAATTACAAGAAATGTCAAGTATTTTTTTCAAAAAGACCAAACTTATAAATAAATGTATTGAAACTACCGTATTTAATGCGGTGTTCGCACCGTATTATGTTAACTTATAATTAGATAAACGAAAGGATAAAGTTATGGCACTTTTTACACCCTCTGCTTCTCCTGCTGTAACAGTAAAAGAAATTGACCTGACGGGCGTAGTCCCTAATGTTCAGACTTCTACTGGTGCATTTGTGGGGAACTTCGGATGGGGCCCTGTGGGTGAAGCAATTCTGATCTCTGATGAGACCGGACTTGTAAGCACTTACTCAGCACCAACCGACAACAATTCGGTAGATTTCCATTCTGCCGCATATTTTTTACGATACTCAAATCAACTACACGTTGTACGTCAACAGAATGATGACGCTAGGAACGCTTTAGGTGCTCACGCAAGTATAGGTAGTCCAACCGCTCAGGCGATCAACACTCTAGAAGACTTTGAAAATCTCTCAGTTGATAGTAGTGATGGATCATTTATTGGTAAGTACCCAGGCGAGATCGGTAACTCACTTACAGTCTCTATCGTAGGTTCTGGTACTGGAGCTGACCAAACAACCAACTTTAATGCTTGGGCGTATAAGGATGCGTTTGATGGCCCAACTGGAACATCAACATCCATCGCTGCATTAGATGGTTCTAACGATGAAATCCATGTTGCGGTTGTTGACCGTGATGGTGGAATTTCTGGTGTTGCTGGAACTGTACTGGAAGCATTCCCATTCTTATCAGTCGCATCCAATGCGAAGAATGATGATGGAACTTCAAACTTTTTCAAAGATGTATTGAAGACTAAATCTCAATGGATTTACGCTGGACAACTACACGGTGGTGATTCTGATTCAACCAGCGACTTTGGTGGTGGTGTTAGTACATGGGGTTCTGCCGCAGTTAAAGGTTCTGCTGTTGACTTCAAAACAGGACAGACATACGCTGATACTCAGTCCACATGGGACTTTGGAAATGGTGTATCTACTGGAACACTTACTAGTGCAAATGTGTTACTTGGATTTGCTAAGTTCAACGATGCGGATAACATCGAAGTAGACTTCCTGATTTCACCTGAATGTGCGGATAATACTGCGGCAACTACTGTAGTAAATGACCTAGTCTCTATTGCTGAATCACGCAAAGACTGTGTTGCTGTCGCATCACCTTCTCGTGCCGCTGCAGTTACTACTGGTACTAATGCAGCAGTCATCACTTGTGGTAACACATACACCAAGTCATCTTACTTGGTACAGGACAACAACTTCCTCAAAGTATTTGACAAGTATAATGACAAGTACATTAAGATTCCTGCCTCATCATCCACTGCGGGTCTCATGGCTGCAACTGACCTAGTCGCTGCACCTTGGTTCTCACCTGCTGGTGCAAGACGTGGTCGTTACCTTGGTGTCACCGACATCGTTCTTTCTCCGACTAAGACAGAAAGAGATGCGTTGTACAAAGTCGGAATCAACCCAATTGCAAACATCCCAGGCGATGGTGTTGTACTCTTTGGAGACAAGACCAATCTGTCAAGACCATCTGCGTTTGATCGTATCAATGTACGTAGATTGTTCCTTGGTATCGAAAGAGCAATTGGTATCGCAGGTCGTAACGTAATGTTCGAATTCAATGACGAGTTTACTCGTGCAGAATTCGTAAACATCGTTGAACCTTTCTTACGAGAGATTCAAGGTAGGAGAGGTATCACAGACTTTAAAGTAGTTTGTGATGAGTCCAACAATCCTGCTTCAGTTGTTGACCGTAATGAATTTATTGCATCTATCTTCATCAAACCCGCACGTTCTATTAACTACGTAACATTGAATTTTGTTGCAGTTAGAACTGGTGTTGAGTTTGAAGAAGTAGTCGGCACAGTATAAGGAGTATTGAGAAATGGCAATTTTAGGTGTAGATGATTTTAAATCGAAACTCAGAGGGGGTGGCGCTCGCCCCAATCTGTTCAAAGCAACGATCAACTTTCCATCATATGCGGGGGGAGATGTAGAACTTACATCATTCCTCTGTAAAGCAGCGCAACTTCCTGCTTCCATAATGGCAGTTTTACCTGTTCCATTCCGTGGTAGACAGTTGCAGATGGCAGGAGATCGTACCTTTGAACCTTGGACAGTAACCATTATTAACGATACCGATTTCGGTACTCGTAATGCAATGGAACGCTGGATGAATGGTATCAACGGTCACCAAGCAAATACTGGTCTGGTCAATCCTGTGGATTACCAAGCAGATTTGATTGTTGATCAGTTAGATCGTGATGGTTCTTCAATCAAAACTTACAACTTCCGTGGTTGTTTTCCAACTAATGTCAGTGCTATTGACGTTAACTACGAAACCAATGATGCAATTGAAGAGTTTACGGTTGAGTTCCAGATACAATATTGGGAAAGCGATACAACATCCTAGAGTTAATCTAGTTATAGATAGAGGGGTAAGGGTATGATCCCTTACCTCTTTATTATAGAAAAGGTACGTACATGGCAGAACAAGACAACAGTATTCTCAAACTGTTTGGTTTTGAATTAAAAAAACAAGACAAACCAGTTAAAGAGAAGGATAAATTAAAGTCTATTGTTGCTCCCACCGATGATGATGGTGCGGGGTACGTTACTGCGTCTGGTAGTCACTATGGTCAATACATTGACATGGAAGGCAACAAGGCAAAGGACAACCAACAACTAATTCTAAAGTACCGTGGTGTCGCTACCCATCCAGAAGTAGATGCCGCAATCGAAGATATTGTGAATGAATCTATTGTAGGTTCTGAACAAGACATCTCTTGCGAAATTAATCTGGACAAAGTAGAAGCACCCGACAACATCAAAAAACAGATGACCGAAGAGTTCAACAACATCTATAGTATGTTGAAGTTTACTGAACTAGGTCACGACATATTCCGTTCATTCTATGTTGATGGTCGTATCTATCACCACCTCGTAGTCAATGAATCAAATATCAAGGCGGGTATCCAAGAAATCAGAACGATTGATGCCGCTAAGATTCGTAAAGTTAAAGAAGTAAAACACGAGAAAGACCCTATCACTGGTGCAAAGGTGGTCAGGGATGTTAAAGAGTTTTACATCTTCCAAGAGAAAGCAGGAACCAACCAAGGTGTAAGACTTTCTCCTGACAGTGTTTCATATGTTTCCAGTGGTCTGTTAGACCCTAGTAAGAAACAGGTTGTGTCCTATCTACATAAGTCACTAAAACCAATTAACCAATTACGCATGATGGAAGATTCACTTGTAATCTACCGTCTTGCTCGTGCTCCCGAACGCAGAATCTTCTATATAGACGTGGGTAATATGCCACGTAATAAGTCAGAAGCGTACATGAAAGACATCATGTCTAAGTATCGAAACAAGATTGTTTACGATTCAAATACGGGGCAACTCAAAGATGACCGCAAACATATGTCCATGCTCGAAGACTTCTGGTTACCTCGTAGAGAAGGTGGTCGTGGTACAGAGATAAGTACATTGCCAGGCGGAGAGAACCTTGGACAGATTGATGACATCCTGTACTTCCAGAAGAGACTGTATCGTTCCTTGAACGTACCAGTATCTCGTTTGGAACAGGAAGCACAATTTACGTTAGGTAGATCAACCGAAATCTCTAGGGATGAAGTTAAGTTCCAGAAATTCATTGACCGCCTGCGTAAACGTTTCTCTGCTTTGTTTACTGGTATTCTCAAGAAACAACTCATACTGAAAGGTGTTATCACTGAACAGGACTGGGAAGAGTGGAAGAGTTTTATCACAGTAGACTTCCAGAGAGACAACCACTTTACTGAGTTGAAAAATGCTGAACTGTTGCAAAACAGATTACAGACTCTTGACCAAGTATCTCAGTATGTGGGCGAGTACTTCTCCCGTGAGTGGGCAATGAAGAACGTAATGATGATGTCTGATGAGGACATTGAAGAAATGAAAAAACAAGTCGAAGGCGAAAATGCCACCGTAGACGAAGATGAGGAAGTATAATGAGTGAAGTAGAAGAAGTAGAAGTATCGGCAGTAGAAAATTTAATCAACCAGATCACTGATGGTGATTTGAATAATGCGGAAGGTTCATTCCAAAGTCTTATACAAGACAAGATGACAGATGCACTAGAAGCACAACGCATTGCGGTCGCACAGTCAATCTTCAATGACCAAGACGGTGATCTTGAAGATGATTCCGATATCTCTGACGAAGAGATTGAGTTGGAAGATGGTGTTGAAGAGGAAGAAGAAGTAGTAGTAGACACCGAAGAAGTAGAGGAAGAGGAAACCGATGATTAGTTTCAAGACATTCACAGAAGAATTTGATTTAATCGAAGTTCTAACTGATGAAGACATTGATGAAGCAATCACGGAATCCATTAAAATTCCAACTGACATCGCAGTAAAAATTCCTGGCGTAAAGGGCATGCTATATAAGAAAGCAATCCGTTACTACCTTGATTGGAGAAAGAAGAATCCAAATAAAGGAACCGCAGGATTAGCAAAGATTTCTAGAGAACTTGGAGTAGACGCACATGAACTCAGTAAAGTTTTACACAAGTTGATAAAGCAGGGTAAGTTACCAAGTCATCTAGCAACTAATCCAAATATGCTAAAGGGTAAACAACCAGTAGCAAAGATGTTAGGAAAGGCAGGGTTTTTACAGAGATAATTACTTTTGTAAATATTAATTTGTATAAATAATACTATGAAATCTTATAAACAACTTATTTCTGAATTAAAGTCAAAAGAACCTAAAGGTAAAGTTGTCTTAAATAAAAAAATAAATCGTATCCCCGTCAAGATAATTGAACTTGGCAAGGGAACTTTGCCGTTTGTTGTATATATTGACGGTGATAAGTTAGACGCATTTAAGTCACTGAAGGATGCGGAGAAGTCTGCTACCAAAGTAATCAAGGAACTAACATGAAACTTATTACTGAATTTAACGAAAACGAAACTCTACAGTGTATCGTAGAGAAGAAAGAGAATGGCGAAAAGAACTACGTCATCGAAGGCGTTTTCGCACAGGCAGATAAGAAGAATAGAAACGGACGTGTCTACCCCAAACCAATTATGGAGAAGGCGGTAGGTAAGTACGTAAAAGAACAAGTATCTAAGAAACGGGCAGTAGGGGAACTAAACCACCCCGAAGGGCCGACAGTTAACTTAGACAAAGTTTCACACCTCATCACAGACCTCAAGTTTGAGGGAAATGATGTGGTTGGAAAGGCACAAATATTGGATACTCCAATGGGTAAGATTGTTAAAGGTCTTCTTGAAGGTGGTGTTCAACTAGGAGTGTCAACTCGTGGTATGGGTAGTCTTGAGAATCGAAATGGCGCAATGGTCGTTAAAGACGACTTTATTCTTAGTACGATTGACATCGTACAAGACCCTAGCGCACCAGAAGCATTTGTTAATGGTATTATGGAAGGTGTTGACTGGGTCTGGAATAACGGTGTTTTGTGTCCTCAAGTAATTGAAAAAATGGAGACTGAAATTAAAACCGCTCCGAAAACTGTCTTATATGAGACAAGTGTTCGAGAGTTCAAAAATTTCCTCTCGTTAATAAAATCTAAAATATAGGAGTCAATAATGACTGAAGAAACTAAAGTCGAAGTTGAACTTCACGATGAAGACATTAACGACATTGTGGAAGAAACTCTCGAAGAAGGAAGCGCTCCTGCTCCTAAAGGGAAACCTGATGCAAATGCAACTGACGAAGATGAGTCAATTGCAACTGTAGACAAGGCAGCAGACGCAACCAAAGCAAAACAAGCTCCTGCACCAAAAACCAAAGCGGGCATGATTAATGCTATGAGCATGAAGTTACACGCCATGAAAAAGGCAGACCTTCAAGCTTCATACGGTAAGATGATGGGCGAAGATGTTGAAGTATCAGAAGACACAATCGTGGAAACGAGTGTTGACACTGCTGCTGAACTAGACGCATTAGTCGAGTCTGAAGCTACTCTCAGTGATGAGTTTAAAGCTAAAACCGCTGTAATTTTTGAGGCTGCTGTGAAATCAAAACTGTCTGAAGAAGTAGACCGTATTGAAGCACAGTACAAGGAAGAACTCGCAGAAGAAATCTCTTCTACGAAGGCAGACCTTGTAGAGAAAGTAGACAGCTACCTGAACTATGTAGTTGAATCTTGGATGGAAGAAAATCAAGTTGCAATCCAGAACGGACTCCGTGCTGAAATTGCCGAGACTTTCATGGACAAAATGAAAGACCTGTTTACAGAGTCTTACATTGACGTACCTGAATCCAAAGTTGACCTAGTTGACGAACTTGCTGAGTCAGTAGAAGAACTAGAGGCACGCCTCAACGAAACTACTCAGAAAGTAATCGATACTACTGGTGAGTTGGAAGCATACAAACGTGATTCAATCATTCGTGAATCATCACGTGATCTTGCTGACACTCAAGTAGAGAAATTGAAGTCACTCGTAGAAGACATCGACTTTGAAGATGAAGATCAATTCTCATCCAAAGTTAAGACTGTTATCGAGTCATACTTCACCAAAGAAATCGCAAGTAGTGAAGAAGTAGAACAAATCGTAGAAGATGCTGACAGTACTGTCGAAGTATCACCTATGATGGAACAATACCTCTCTGCTATTCGCAAAACAACACCTAAACATTAAGGAAAATTAAAATGCAATCTTATGACACATTAGTCGAAAAGTGGGCTCCAGTTCTAAACGAAGAGTCTGCTGGCGTGATTCAAGACAATCACCGCCGTGCAGTTACCGCTGCAATCCTAGAGAACCAAGAAAAAGCAATCATGGAGCAGTCTGCTCAAGAGAATGGTTTCTTGTCTGAGAACGCTGCTCGTGGCGTTAACAACACTGGTTCTGTAAACAACTTTGACCCCGTACTTATCTCTTTGGTAAGACGTGCAATGCCTAACCTCATCGCTTATGATGTGTGTGGTGTTCAACCTATGAATGGCCCAACTGGTCTCATCTTTGCGATGAAGTCACGTTATCAGGGTGGTTCTACTTCTAACCGTGAAGCACTTGTCAACGAAGCAGAGACTCAGTTCTCTGGTGACTCGTCTGGTACTCACGATTCAGATAACGTTTCTGGTTTCAATGGTATTGATTCCGAAGGTGCTCGTCTGACTTCACTTGCCGCTGGTGGTATGTCCACTGCTGATGCTGAAGCACTTGGTCGTACTGGTGGTTCTTCTTTCAACGAGATGGGTTTCACCATCGAACGTCAGACTGTTACTGCTAAGTCACGTGCGTTGAAGGCAGAGTACACTCTTGAACTCGCTCAAGACCTTAAAGCAATCCACGGTTTGGATGCAGAAACTGAGTTGGCAAACATTTTGTCTACTGAGATTCTTGCTGAAATCAACCGTGAGGTTATCCGTACTATCAACTCTCAGGCAAAAACTGGTGCTCAACAGTCTAACGTGACTGCTAAAGGTATCTTTAACATGTCTACTGACACTGATGGTCGTTGGTCTGCTGAGAAGTTCAAAGGTCTGACTGTACAGATTGACCGTGAGTGTAACACTATTGCTAAAGAAACTAGACGTGGTAAAGGTAACGTACTCATCTGTTCTTCAGATGTTGCTACTGCACTTGCTGCTGCTGGTTCTTTGGACTATAGTCCTGCTATCAACAACAACCTTCAGGTTGACGATACTGGTAACACTTTTGCTGGTGTATTGAACGGTCGTATCCGTGTATACATCGATCCCTATGCCAACACTGACTATGTAACTGTTGGTTATAAGGGTCAGAACCCATATGACAGTGGTGTATTCTACTGCCCATATGTACCATTACAGATGGTTAAAGCAGTTGGTGAAGATGACTTCCAACCACGTATCGGGTTCAAAACTCGTTACGGAATGGCGTCTAACCCATTTGTTGGTTCTACTCCTTCTGACGGTCTTGCTACTGCTAAGACTAACCAGTACTACCGCATCTTCAAGGTGACTAACATCTTGACCTAAGATTAGGTATAAAAATAAGAGTAGGGTAACCTACCACTTTTTAAGGGACTCTTCGGAGTCCCTTTTTTTATTTGTATAAATAACAGTGTTCACGATCTGAACAAAGAGTAGTAAAAGGGGATGCCCAGACTGGAGTGCCCAGATGGGTAAGCGTTCGGTATCTGGTTATCCAGTAATCTAGAAAAACAGGAGAGTACTATGCGTATTATTGCAATTGCGTTCGCATTAGTTTTGTCTGCATGTTCAACTGTCGATGCAACCATTGACGGTACTGGTGGTGTTATTAAAGGTGTCGGTTCTGATGTCTTTGGTGTGACCGCAGGTGTATTGGATGTAACATCTAATCTTATTAAAGATGTTGCTGATAAGACGGGAACTGCCGCAACTAAACCAGAAGAAGAAGAGTAACAAAACTAGGGGACTACGTGTCCCCTTACCAATTTTTAGTTCATCTGCTTTAGGTGTTTGGATGGGATGTTGCACCATGTGGTGTTTTTCACCATTTGATGCCACATATCAGGGGGTAGTTGTTTCTTGGTGTTTAGAATCTGATTGTAACAATTGATTTCATCTGTGTAGTCATAACCCTCAACAGACCATTCCTCAAAACGACTGTCTCGTGTCAATTCCCATACCGCCTTCTGTTCTTTATTTAAATTACCACTCACAAACTCAACATCAATATCAGACCATCGGGACTCTCCGATGTACATCTTAATGTCTTCAAATGGAATGACATAGTCTATGTACTCCCATTCTATCTGAGTTAACGAAGGCGCACCACCAAGATTTGCTCTTTCTAGTGGATCACGGATTACCATTATCGTAGGTTCAGTACCATCAAAAAAATAGTTACAATCATTGAAATCATCTATAGTCATATGCGTGTAGGGATGATGTGTGGGGAACATCAAATTAGGATTGTCTTTACCTATAATCAGATTGCGGTGTTGCTCCCACACATAATCAAAGTAATATCGAGAAATGAAATTAGCGAAACTACGTGTTCCGCTTCTTCCTAGTATACCTAAAGAGTATTGGTTGGTTTCAATGCAATCAATTTTCATGTTCTTTCCAAATGTATTTGGGATCACCACTATCCACATCGTAGATGTTTGGATGGTTCATCAATGCACGGCGATAGGGAGACCACTTGATACCTCTGCCCCAGTTTAGCCAGTTCATTAATTCGATCTTGGATACCTCACCTTTGTCTCGGATGTACTGAACGATCTCTTGGAACTTTTCACTATCACCCATAACTTTTTGTTTTGACAACAAGTCATTCATGTAGTCGTTCATCACAATCATCTTATCTTTATATATCAGATTGTTTTGTATCCAACTTACTGCTTCACAGGCAGCTTGTTTGCGATACTCTGGATCATCCAAGAATAGGTTTAGAAAGTTTAACGCCTCTTCATCATTATTAAAGAAGTCACCATCCTCATACAGTTCGTGATAGTAACCAGCATTGTACATTATATAAGGTACACCATTCATCATACCATCGGTAGTCGATACTGACCATCCACCGTATTTCTGTTTGGGAGAGAATCCCACAAGACATTTACGTAGTTCCTTGTAGTACCAATCCTTATCACCCTTATCGGTCACCACATACTCACGATTGGGTTTATCCAGTAGAGGAATCCATACCTTGAAATCCTGCCTTGTTTCCCACAAACTATCACACAATGCAATAAACTCTTTGAAGTGTTTGTATGTGTCTGGTCTATGGTTAAATACAATAATCTTTTCGGGGTCTGGATTGATGCCCGATACAATGTCGGTTTCCTTTACACCCAACTGTTGAGGCACAAGAATCTCATCCAGTCTCTCGACAGTCTCTTCATTGAATGTCTCTTCCGCTTGTAGACATACCAAGT
>Ga0206682_10003592_pt1 | contig 13122 bp, 12 predicted proteins | sample M240m12015metaG_FD_155444 | JGI IMG/M metagenome (GOLD analysis project Ga0206682, IMG submission 155444) | Ammonia-oxidizing marine archaeal communities from Monterey Bay, California, United States - M2 40m 12015 | ecosystem: Environmental > Aquatic > Marine > Intertidal zone | place: USA... | reverse complement strand
GAACCTACTTTGAATTCTTTCAAAATTGCACTAACAATGGCAGAAAATAAAAATAAAGCATGACAAAAATAAAAGACATTAGAACCAAAGTTTACCAATGGAATGGTAAAACTGTACCTCCACAAAATAACTTTTGTACAAATGCTTCAGATCTTTTATTTGAAAAGTCTGATGCTATGGGTTCGTTTAGATTCCATGAATGGTTGGTTTGTGAAATTGAAACTGATGATGGCATCGTTGGAATTGGAAACGCGGCCTTAGCACCTCAAGTTGCAAAAAAAACTATTGATACATATTTAAAGCCTTTAGTTATTGGAGAAGATCCTTTTGATTACGCGTACATTTGGGAAAAAATGTACAGAAGAACTCATGCTTGGGGTCGTAGAGGAATTGGTATGGTTGCAATTTCTGCAATTGATATCGCCCTCTGGGATATAATGGGTAAAATTACTAAAAAACCTGTGTTCAAATTATTAGGCGGAAGAACAAAAGAAAAAATTCCTGTTTACGCATCAAAACTATATAGCCAGCCAATTAAAGAACTCCAAAAAGAAGCTGAGAGCTACGTAAAGCAAGGTTTCAAAATGTTTAAAATGAGATTTGGTTGGGGTCCTAAAGATGGACCTGAAGGAATGAAAAAAAATATTGAGCTTGCAGAAGCTGTACGAGAAGTAATAGGTGAAGATACAGATTTAATGATGGAATGTTATATGGGTTGGAATTTAGATTATGCAAAAAGAATGATTCCAAAATTAATGAAATTTAATCCGAGATGGTTGGAAGAACCAGTTATTGCAGATGACATTCATGGATATGCTGAACTCAATAATATGAACATGATTCCAATTTCAGGTGGTGAACATGAGTTTAATATGTTTGGATTTAAACAATTATTAGATTTAAAGGCAGTAAGCTATATTCAATATGACAACAATAGAGTTGGTGGTTTTACTGCTGCTCAAAAAATTAATGCGATTGCAGAAGCTCACCAAGTTCCTGTTATTCCTCATGCGGGTCAAATGCACAATTATCATTTAACAATGTCTAATTTCAATTGTCCAATTTCAGAATTTTTTCCAGTTAATGATGTGGAAATAGGAAATGAACTTTTTTATTATATTTTTGAAGGTGACCCTGCGCCAGAAAATGGATTTATTGATTTAGATGATAATAAACCAGGACTAGGTTTAACTATAACTGATAAATATAAATCTGATTTTAATATTATAGAATAATTAATGGGAGCTTGAAGCCAACCATAAATTAATATTACCATCTTTTGCTTTTTTATTTATTAAAGACAATTCATTGTTGGTAAAATCTAATCTTTTCAAAGTATCTACATTCTCTTTTAATTGTTTTAAATTTCTAACACCTATCAAAGCAGAAGTGACTGCTTTATTATTTAAGATCCAGGCTATAGACATTTGTGACAATGATTGTCCTCTTTTTTTTGCTATAATGTTCAGATCTTTAATCATTGTAATATTTCTGCTGGTAATTAATTTTTTATCTAAAGATGTGATTTTTTGATTTGCTCTAGAAACTTTTGGAATTCCTTTTAAGTACTTGTCTGACAACATCCCTTGTGCTAATGGTGAAAAAGCAATACAGCCAATTCCTTTATTAATTAAAGTTTTTGTTAAATCTTTTTCAATCCATCTATTTATTAATGAGTAAGAAGGTTGATGTATTAATATTTTAATATTTCTTGAATTTAAAATTTCATACATTTTTTTTGTTTGTTTTGCAGAATATGATGAAATTCCAATATATTGAGCTTTACCTGATCTATAAATACTTTCTAAAGCATCAGCAGTTTCTTCAAGAGGTGTATTTGGATCAAAACGATGAGAGTAAAAGATATCAACATAATCTAAATTCATTCTTTTTAAACTTTGATCACAGCTTGCAATTACATGTTTTTTAGACCCCCATTCTCCATATGGGCCATCCCACATATCATAACCGGCTTTTGATGAAATGATAAGCTCATCTCTATATTTCTTTAAATCTCTTTTCATTATCTTGCCAAAATTAGCTTCTGCACTTCCATATGGGGGACCGTAATTGTTAGCTAAATCAAAATGAGTAATTCCAAGATCAAAGGCTTTAAATAAAACTTTTTTAGACTCTAGATTAATAGTTTTTCCTCCAAAATTATGCCAAAGACCTAAGCTAATTAATGGAAGCTTAAGACCGCTAGCTCCACATTTTCTATATTCCATTTCGCTGTATCTTTTATCGAGAGCTTTGAATGTCATTTAGTATCCTTCTACTTCTGTTAAAAAAGGCATTGAACTTGCGGCACCCAATCTAGTTGTTGATATACCTGCAACTTTATTAGCAAATATTAATGCATCTTTAATTTTAAGCTTATTTGCAAGTGCCACAGCAAATGCTCCGTTAAAAGCATCTCCTGCTCCTGTTGTATCTACAACTTCATCTTTTAATTTTAATGCGTCAATAAAATATTCTTCATCTTCATTAGCAAAATAAATACCTTTTTTACCTAATGTAATAATAATATTTTTTACACCTCTATTTAGAAATTCTTTTGCTGAATTTTTGATATCTTCATTTGTCTCAATTTTTTTATTAAGATAAAATTCTGCTTCAGATTCATTTGGAGTAAAAAAATCTAATAATTTAAAATCATTTTCATTTATTTTTCTAGCAGGGGCTGGATTTAAAATTGTAAGACAATCATTATCCTTAGCTTTTTTTAAAGCATACATAGTTGTTAGATCTGGAGTTTCCATTTGAGTTAAAAATATCTTTGATTTTTTTATTACCTCCAAATTTGTATCAATATCTTCATTTTGTAAATGAGCAGCAGCTCCAGCAAAAACATTAATTGCGTTATTTCCATTTTCATCAATCATTATTCCCGCAACACCTGTTGAAAGATTAGGGTCCTGAATTATACAATCCACATTAACTCCTGCATTTTTGTATAGTGAGAACGCCATATCAGCATGACTATCTTTACCAACTTTAGTTATAAAATTAACTTCACCATTTAATCTTGCTGCAGCAATTGCTTGATTAGAACCTTTTCCTCCTGGTCCAACTAAATGGTTGTTTCCTAAAACTGTTTCTCCTTTTGCGGGTATCTTATTTGCAAAAAAACATAGATCAGCAACAAATACCCCAAAAATACTAATTGAGCTCATTATTTATCAAGAACCCAAACGCTACCATCTGGTTTAATTACGCCTTTTGTTATTATAAAACATCCAAAAGGTCTAGCATCTGTGGTTGTAACGATTGCATAAGATTTTTTAGCTTCTTCATAAAAAGATTGTCTTTCAATAGAGCCTACTTCCCAATTATCTCCAGAAACATCTTTAATTGCTTTAATAAATTCTTTGTGAGTATCAGTTAGTTCATTTGGATTGTCGTCAACTTCCATTCTATTTGCTGCTGTACCTCCTTGAGAGACAATAAAACTATCAAGTGGGAACACAGAAAGAATTGCTCTTGTAGCTTCATTAATATTTACTCCATCTAATCTCACTACATTTTTATTCATTGAATTTGCTGGAAAATTCGCATCTGCTAATACAAGTTTGTCTCCATGGCCCATAGAACGCAGTGTAAATAGAAGTTCAGGACTAAGAATGGGGTCAATTTTTATTAACATAAGAATATTATATTACATAAAAAAAAAGGGTGGAATAAAAATTCCACCCTTTAATCTTAAAATAAAAACTAAAGACTATTTAAAGTCGTTAGCGTTTTTTGTAGTAACTAATTGAGTTCCAGTATCGATGTTAGCATCGATTTTTTCACCCTTAGCTAAAGCAAGTGCGTATTTAACTCCATAAGCACCCATATTATATGAAAACTGAGCAATAGTTGCAGTCATGTCACCAGCTAAAATACTTTTAGCAGCGTCAGGAGTTGCATCAAAACCTACTACTGTAACACCTTTCATCCCAGCATCTTTAATAGCTTGAATTGCACCTAACGCCATATTGTCGTTAGATCCAAAAATTGCTTTGATGTTAGGATTTTTTACAAGAATAGACTCTGTAACTGATCTTGCTTTTGCAGTATCCCATTCAGCTGTTTGAGTAGCCACTATATTTAAACCACAATCTTTAAAACCTTTGATAGCACCATCTCTTCTTAATAATGCTGTTGATTGAGATTCAATACCAGTCAAGATAGCAACATCAGAACCTTTTGCAGTTTTATCACAAATAAATTTTGCAGCTAATTCAGCTCCATTTTTATTATTTGTTCCAATAAATGTTACACCATCATTAATTCCGTTTGTATCAACAAATACAACTGGAACTCCACTTTTGATAGCATCATCAACGATTGGACCAAATGCATTTGGATCCCCTGGTGCTAGTGCCATTGCGTCAACACCTTTAGCTAGTTGATCCTCTACTTGGTTTATCTGTGCTTGAACATCACCTTCTTGAGGTGGTGCGATAAGAACTAGTTTAACACCTAATTTTTTTGCTTCTTCTTTAGCTCCTTTTTCAACAGAAGCCCAAAAAGGGTTTCCTGATCCAGGTCCTTTAATACTAAATAAGATAGTTTTTGCATGACCATCAGCAAACGAACTTGTTGCTGAGATACTTAGTACTAAAAATAATGATGTAATAAATACACCAATTTTTTTCATTATATTCATAAGTCTTTTCCTCTTTTGTTTATAAAAGATTAAGTGAATATTATTTGATAAAAAAACACAACTATTAAATGAATCGCAGGTAAAGCTTAGAAATATTTTATTAATAATATTTTTAAAAAAATCGAAAATAAAAAAAACAACCTCAAGGAGAATAAATTATTTAATTATTTTCTTGTTCCAAGATCTTTTCTCAAAACATCAACATAAACGGCTATGACTATAATACTTCCGATTAACACTTGTTGCCAAAATGCACTTACGTCATTTAAGTTTAATCCATTCCTTAAAATTCCCATAATCATGACGCCTGCAAAAACTCCTAGAACAGTTCCTCTTCCTCCAAAAAAACTTGCTCCTCCAATAATACAGGCAGCGATAGCATCCAGCTCAGCATTTAATCCTGCATTAGGATAACCAGAGTCAGCTCTACCTGCTAAGATAAGAGCACCAAAACCAGCCAATAGTCCACAAAGTGAATAAACAATTACTAAAATTTTATTTACATTTATTCCTGCTGCTCTTGCAGCATTTGGGTTTCCTCCAATTGCATATATCCATTTTCCTGTTCTTGTATGATTTAAAAATGCCCACATTAAAAAGAAAACAATTGCAATTAAAACTACACTTACCGGAAGATACTGAGACTCTTTTAATCCTAGCCAGGTAAGATCAATCCTTCCATTACCTAATAATCTTACCTCTTCTGTAAATCCACTAATTGGAACACCTCCAGATATAAGGTTTCCAGTTCCTCTAAATATATAAAGAGTACCTAATGTCATTATAAATGGATGAGGCATGCGGAGAATTGTTATTCCTAAACCATTAAACATTCCACAAAACATCCCTATTACTAATGGAATTAAAACTACAACGTACCAAGGTGCACCTGCTTTTGAAGTAATTGCCAAAACCATAAGAGACAGCATCATTATTGAACCGACAGATAAATCAATTCCAGCAGTTACAATTACAATAAAAACTCCCAAAGCAAGCATTGATTGCCATGAAATTTGTTTAAATACGTTTGTTACATTTCTCCAAGAAAGAAAAACTTCTGGTTGTAACAAATGAAGTCCAATAATCATTAATAACAATAATAATAAAATCCCATATTTATCAAAATAAGGAATAGCTTTTAAAAATAAGCTTTCTTTTTTTATTTCTTTATTTTCAATCATTATTTTTTTCCCATTATCCAACCAATAACCTCATCTCTAGAGGTTTTTGATAATTCGCTCTCAGCAAAATTTGTTCCTTGAAATAAAGCTGTAACACGATCACAAACTGCAAAAATATCATCCATTCTATGGCTTATAATTATTACACTAACTCCAATTTTTTTTAATCCATTAATAAGATCTAAAACTTTTCCTACTTCTTTAATAGCTAATGCAGCAGTAGGCTCATCCATAATAACTAGTTTAGAATTAAATGCAGTTGCTCTTGCAATTGCAATGGCTTGTCTTTGACCTCCTGATAATTCTTCAACTTTTTGATCAGCACTTTTTACATGAATTTTTAATTTATCTAAATGTGCTTCTGACATTTCTTTAATTTTTTTGTAATCAAGAATTTTAAGAAAACCTAAATTTTTAGTTGGTTCACGACCAAGAAAAATATTTTCTCCAATTGGTAAATTTCCAGCTAATGCTAAATCTTGGTAGACCATCTCTAAACCTAAATTCTGCGAGTCTCTTGGGCTATCTAAAACTTCTTTATTTCCATTAAAAAAAAGCTCACCTTTACTTGGTTTATAAAGGCCAGAAAGCACTTTCATCAATGTTGATTTTCCAGCACCGTTATCTCCTACGACACCTAAGCACTCACCTTCTCTAACACTTAAGTTAACATTTTCTAATGCTGTGATAGTTCCGAAGTATTTGCTTATATTTTTTGCTTCTAAAATAATTTTGTTTGATGAAAACATTTTTGCAACTTAAAAAGAAAATTAATTAATTGCAACAGGTTTTGATGCTAATAAACCTACAGTTTTAGGTTGAGCAATTTTACAAAATTTTGGTTTTAATTTTTTAGAAATTAAATCCATATCCTTTAAAACGATATTTCCCATATTAAAGAAGGCTGATTCTAAAGCTCCTGCCCTGTGTGCTGAAAATAAAATATTTTTTACTTTTCTTATTGGGTCATTTTTTGCCACGGGTTCCTCAGGAAACACATCTGTTGCTACAAATATATCCCCTTTTTTAACTCGTTTAATTAAATCCTTAAAATTAACAACTGCCGCTCTACTCATTAAGATAAATAATGAATTAGGTTTCATTTTATTTAATAATTTTTTATCTATCAGATTTTTATTTTTTGTAGTCACAGCAGCTAGGACGTAAATAATTTCACAATTTTTAAACATCTCATTTAAATTCATTGGATTAAATCCAAACTTTTTAATAATTTTTTGAGGTATCCAAGGATCATATACGTTTATGTCTTTAGTAAATGGTAATAACATTGGATATAAAGATTTAGCTAAATCTCCGAATCCTAATAACCCTATTTTCTTACCTGATAATAATGAGGCTTTAAGATTGCTTTCTAGGCCATATTTTTCTTTTTTATGAATAAAATCTAAATGAGCAGTATGGATATTTCGCAATAGAGATAAGGTCATTCCTAAAGCAATTTCTGCAACTGGTTTTGAAAATACAGGCGATGTTGCTATTATATGTATGCCTTTTTTGAAACAATAATCATAATCCATATTATCCATAAAATTACTTTCAACATTAATTATAGCTTTTAGTTTATTTGCTTTAGATAAGAGTTTTTTATCTAAATTTGGCTGACCCATAATAAATGTAGCTTTATGAATATTATCTTCATAAAATTTTTTTTTATTAACTTTTGGGGCAGTTATTGTTTTATATTTAGATTTTAATTCTTTAAGTTTTTTTTTTGTAAAAATAAGATCAAGTGTCCTTGGGTAAGGATCAGTAATAACGATTAGTTTTGACATAAGTTTTAAAGTAAAAATTACTTTATTATTTTTCTTATTTCTTTCAAAGAAAAAGGTTGGGGTTTTTTACAAGTAGTTTTGATTGATTGTGTTTTTCCAGTTTTACAAGCCTTCATAGTAGATTGAATAATATCTAAAACATGTAAAGAAAGTTCTCCATTACATTTATTAACTTTTTTATTTTGAATTGAATGGGCCATTTCAGATAATCCTGCTCCTCGATAATTTGCATTTGTTGAAGCCTCGTTAGCTCTTGAACTTTGTGATCTAATATTGATTTTTCCTAATGGCATCTTATTAGTTTTGTATTCTTTCCAAGGATCTCCCAAATTTTTACAAATATAAACCGATCCACCAAACATATTAGGATCTGGAACAATTATTGACCCTTTATTACCATATAATTCTATGTGATTTCTTTGATGAGCAATGACATCAAAAGATAGAGTTAACCTAATAATCGTTCCATTCTCAAACGTTATAGTTGACAAATATGTTGTTGGACATTCAACTTTAAAGGTTTTATTTTTTCTTGGACCTATTCCAATAGTTCTTCTCTTGACACCATTTACAATACTACCAGAAACTTTTTTTGCTGGTCCCAACAAATTTACTAATGCTGTTAAATAGTAAGGTCCCATATCAATTACTGGTCCACCTTCTTTTTTTGCAAACCAGGGCTCAGGATTAGGGTGATAGGATTGAACTCCAGGAAAAGCAAAGATTGCATTTCCTAAGTTAATTTTGCCAATAACTTTTTTATCGACTAGCTCTTTTGATTTTTGAATACCACCACCTAAAAAAGTATCTGGAGCGTTTCCAATATAAAGCTTTTTCTTTTTTGCAATTCTTAGAATATCTTTTCCATCCTTAAAATTAATTGCCAATGGTTTTTCAGAATAAACATGTTTACCATTAACTAATGCCTGCTTTGCAACCTTATAGTGAGCTTTTGGAATAGTTAGATTAAGAACAATTTCAATTTCTTTATCTTTTAAAAGTTTATTTACAGTTAATGCTTGAATTTTATAGGTTTTTGCACATCTAACTGCATTACTATGATTTATATCTGCACATTTAATAATTTTAATATTGTTAAAATATTTTTCAGCTCTGAAATAAGTCTCTGAGATATGACCGCAGCCAATGAGGCCAACTTTAAATATTTTATTCATAAAGAGTTACACACCTTGTCTTTGTTTGCTTTTTCCCTCTTTATAAAGTTTTATAGCTTCTTTATTTTCTTCCGTAGTTGGGATTTCTAATGTGGGACTATCCCAAAAAGCAGAACCTTCTAACCACTGATATGCATGTGTTTTAATTGAAATTACATATGTAACATCAGATTTTTTTGCTCTTTTAAAAGCTTCTTCAAGTTCAGATATAGAATTTACATGTTCTGATTTAGCTCCCATGCTTTCAGCATGTTTAGCAAAGTCAACTCCTACAAGACTAGGTGTTTTTGAGCTTTTAAGTAAGTTATTATATTCTTTACCACCTTTAAATAATTGCAGTCTATTGATCACTGCAAATCCACCATTGTCACAAACAACTATTATAAGCTTATTGTTAGTTATAACTGAAGAATAGATATCAGTATTATTCATTAAGTATGATCCGTCTCCAATAAATGAAATAACCTCTTTATTTGGATTTGCCATTTTAATACCAAGAGCGCCTGAAATTTCATAACTCATACAACTAAAACCCCATTCTGTTTCATGTGTGTTTAGTTCTCTAGGTCTCCAAACTTGTACAACTTCTCCAACAAGTCCACCTGCAGCTGTCACAGCAATATCTGAAGGGTCAGAATTTTTATATATAGCACCTATAACCTGAACATAACTTGGTATCTCTTGATTTGATGGGGCACTTGCTTTATCAACTTCTTCATTCCAGGCTTTAAGTTCAGTTTGAGATTTTTTATTCCACTCTTCACCAGCTTTCCACTCACCTAAAGCTTGAGATAATTCATCTAATGAAACTTTTGCATCACCTATTAAAGCTTGTGCTAAATGTTTGTTTGCATCAAATCTTGAAACATTTATTGATACAAGTTTAAAGTTTTCGTTCTCAAAGTTAGCCCAAGATCCAGTAGTAAAGTCTCCTAGTTTAGTTCCAACTGCAATTGCAAGATCAGTTTGTTTAGCTAATGAATTCGTATTTTTTCCACCTAGCCCACCTATCTGACCAGCATAGTGTGAATGATCTCTCTTCATTGTTGAGTATCCCATAACAGTTTGTGTAACTGGAATGTTATGTTTGATTGCAAACTTACTTAACTCTTCCATAGCGTCTGAATAAAAAACTCCTCCACCAGATATAAGTATTGGTTTTTTTGATGATTTAATTTTTTCAGCTGCTTCTTTTATTTGAAATTCATCTGGTCTTGGTCTTCTAATTGCATGAACTTTTTCTTTAAAAAATTCTTCAGGATAATCAAAAGTTTGTCCTTGAATATCTTGACATAAAGATATGCATGCTGGTCCGCAATCAGCAGGATCCAACATTGTTTGAACTGCTACTGGAAATGATTGAATAATTTGCTCTGGTCTAGTGATACGATCAAAATATCTAGTCACAGGTTTAAAAGCATCATTAGCAGTTATTCCTGGATTGTTAAAATGTTCTACTTGTTGTAAAACTGGATCTGGCATTCTGTTTGCATATGTATCCCCTGGTAAAAATAAAATTGGCAACCTATTACTCATGGCAACACCAGCTGCAGTTACCATATTTGTTGCTCCTGGTCCAACTGATGAAGTTGCTATAAAAATTTGCTGTCTTCTTTTTGCTCTTGCATAACCAATACCTGTGAGAGCCATATTTTGTTCATGGTGGCCTCTGTAAGTTGGGAGTTCATTTTGATTTTCTTCAAGTGCCTGACCTAAACATGCTACATTTCCATGCCCAAATATTCCAAATACACCTGGAAACAAAGGTTCTTTTTTCCCATTAATTAATATTTTTTGAGCTATTAAATATTTAACTACTGCGTGAGCACAGGTGAGTGTAATTTTTTTCATAAATTAAGTTTATCTTTAAATGTGTATAATGTTTATATATAGATATATTTATAAAATAAAAAACCACATTAAGTAAACTTAAAAATAAATTCTATGTATAGCAAATTTGGACAATTCATTGACGGTAAGTGGCAACAAGCAGAAAAAAATGAAACATACGATGTAATCAACCCAGCTACCGAAGAAGTAATTGGTAAAGCATCAAAAGCATCTTCAGCTGATGTGCAAAAAGCACTAAAATCTGCTGAAAAAGGCTTAGAGATTTGGAAAAATACTGCACCTTGGCAAAGAGCTTATACTCTTAGAAAAATTGCAGATCTAATGAGAGAAAGAAAAGATGTTCTTGCTAAGTGGTTAACACTTGAAGTGGGAAAACCTCTTGCAGAGGGTGTTGGAGAAGTTGGTGGTGGAGCTGATATTTTTGAATGGAATGCAGAAGAGACAAAAAGAATTTATGGTCAAACACAACAAAGTAGATTTCCAGATACTAGAGTGCATGTTTATTATCAGCCAGTTGGTGTAGTAGCAGCATTAGTGCCTTGGAATTTTCCAATAGTTTTAGCTTCTAGAAAGATTTCTACTGCTCTAGCTGCAGGTTGTTCTGTTATTTGTAAGCCAGATACAATTACTCCTGGCGCAGTAATGGAATTAGTTAGCATATGTAAAGAAGCAGGAGTACCAGATGGAGTGGTAAACCTTCTATCAGGTGATCCAGCTGAAATATCAAATGAATTAATGGAGTCTGATATTATCAAAAAAGTATCTATTACTGGCTCAACAAGAGTTGGAAAAATAATTTTAAAAAAAGCAGCTGATAAAGTTCAAAGAGTTACAATGGAACTAAGTGGTCACTCTCCCTTTATTGTTTGTGAAGATGTGGACATGAACAAAGTTGCTGATATAGCTATAACAGGTAAATTTAGAAATAACGGTCAAGTTTGTATTTCTCCTAATAGATTTTATATTCAGGAAAATAGAAAAGATGAGTTTGTAAGTGCATTTATGGATAGAGCAAAAAAATTAAAAATAGGTAATGGTATGGATGAAGGGGTTGAGTTGGGCCCTTTAAGTACTGCTAAGAGATTAGAAGAAATAGAAAAATTAGTAGAGACAACAAAAAGTGAAGGTGCAAAAGTATTAATGGGTGGAAAAAGACCTTCTGGTTTTAATAAAGGTTACTATTACGAACCAACTGTATTTGATGATGTAAAAGATAATTTTACGATCATGAAAGAAGAACCTTTTGGTCCACTTGTGCCTATTTTAACATTTAAAACTTTTGATGAAGTTATTGAAAGAGCAAACGATAATGACCTTGGTTTATGCAGTTATTTATATACAAATTCAATGGATCAAGCTCATATAGGATCTGAAAAATTAGAGTCTGGATGTGTTGCAGTTAATACAGGCGTAGTTGCTATTGCTGAAGCACCATTTGGGGGGATTAAACAAACAGGTTATGGACGTGAAGGTGGTTCGGGTGCAATTAAAGATTACCTAAATGTTAAATATACTCACATGGGTTTAAAAATATAATAATGAGAAAAAACAAAGTAAAAGAAATGATGAAAGCTGGGAAACCAGTAATTAATGGTTGGCTACAAATCCCAAGTACTGTATCAGCTGAAGTGATGGCCCATCAAGGTTGGGACTCATTAACAATTGATATGCAACATGGTTTAGTTGATTACACTAATGCTCTCCCAATGTTACAAACTATATCAACAACTGATGTTACTCCACTTGCAAGAGTTAATTGGAATGAACCTGGTCAAATAATGAAAATACTTGATGCAGGTTGCTATGGAATTATTTGTCCAATGGTAAGTAATAAAGAAGAGGCGGAAAGATTTGTTCAAGCATGCATGTACCCTCCTCATGGTTATAGAAGTTTTGGACCAGTTAGAGGTTTAATTTATGGTGGTTCAGATTATGCAAAACATGCAAATGACGAAATGCTTAAATTAGCAATGATAGAGACAAAAGAGTCTTTAGGTAAGCTTGATGAAATAATGTCAACACCCGGCGTTGATGGTATTTATATTGGTCCAGCAGACTTAAGTTTAGCTATTGGTGAAGAACCAGGTTTTGATAGACCAGAAAGCACAAAAGCTTATTCAGAAATTTTAAGAATTTTAGAACATGCTAAAAAAAATAATATTTTTGCAGGAATACATAATGGTACGCCTGAGTATGCTCAAAAAATGATTGATAAAGGTTTTAACTTCGTAACAATTGGTGCGGATCAAAGAGCATTAAGTTCAGGCGCAAAAGCTGTGGTTGATAAAATGAAAGGTTCTTCTAAAAAAGAAGAATCTAAAGCTTATTAATTAAAATACATATTATATCCCTTTATACATAATATCTCTTCTATCGATAAACCCTTCAAAAGTTTTTATTGTAATTACAGATGGCAAGATAAAGATAGATCTTTTGTCTTTTTCATTTCTTATAATTCTAAAAAATCC
>Ga0206682_10003591_pt1 | contig 13126 bp, 13 predicted proteins | sample M240m12015metaG_FD_155444 | JGI IMG/M metagenome (GOLD analysis project Ga0206682, IMG submission 155444) | Ammonia-oxidizing marine archaeal communities from Monterey Bay, California, United States - M2 40m 12015 | ecosystem: Environmental > Aquatic > Marine > Intertidal zone | place: USA... | reverse complement strand
CCTTTTAATAATAAGGGTGATAGGTTGGACTTAATGATTACCAACAACCTCCTAGTAGCTCATGCCAATTTCGGAGGAGCCTAGTATCGGATAGTTACTTCCAAAAACATATCTTTGTATCTCTACACTCATATGTTGCCACTACAGCTACTAGCCAAGTTGTGTCACTACGCAACACCGTTCCTTGCACTATCTAATCTAAACCGTCGTCTAGCTTATGTACTTAATATAACAAACTATCAAGTAGAAGTCAACCAATTTTTTCTACTTTTTTTAGATTTTCTGCATGTTTTCTGCCATTTTTTAATACTGGTTCGAATTCAACTCTGTCTCCAATTTTAAGATTGTATTCTCGCTTTTTAAACAAAACATCAACTCTATTTTGTCCCATTTCGTCTGGACGTATTAAGCCCATAATCCCAACAAATTTAAAAACTTGTCCTTGTACTATCATTATTTCATCTCCAATTGCAACAGTGTTTGATCTAACTTTCCAAAGTTATATAAATGTACAGGCATGTCTCTTAGATCATTAACAAACTTTACAGTATTAAATCCTTTTGAGGTTAGATAACTTAATCCACGTAAATTACCAACAGCATAAGATATGCTATCAGTTAGTCCGCAGAGTTTAGCATATTTCCAAAGTCCTTCTAATGTACAATTAGTAGCTACGCCAACTCGTGTTTTCCTTTCCCAAGTATTAAGTAATCTAGGGTTTAGACACAATTGACTTATTCCACCTTTGAAGTGCATATACTTTGTGTGTTCTGCTACTGCATACTCTTCACTTTGGGGATATACTCCGCAATACATATCAAAACCGTAATCTTCAATATGCGTTTTAACATCGTATGCTGTTTGATAAACTTTACCTTGATATGTGCTGCCGCCTATAATCAAAACTTTATCAACTCCTGCTTTACGCATTGCAATACAGTTTTCGTGTAATTCACTTTCACTTTGTAAATTACGTGCGCCAATATGTGCAACTGCCTTAGCAGCACCTGCTTGGTCATTTAATCTAATAGCTGCGTCCTTAACAATGCTAAGATCAGTTTTAGGCAAATGAGTAATGCTTACACTCGAAGCAGTATCAATTGCGTATTGACTTAATTTTTGTTTAGGAGTTTTTTCTACACTAATATCCATACAATTAGTTATCATAAAAATAGGCCCCGTAGGGCCTATTTTGTTAATTGTTAAATTAACTTATGTGAAGCTTAGGTTGCCAGTTGTAACTTGTACTTCTTCTAAGTAATCAGCTGCATTGCCTAGCGACGAAGCAGTATTCGATAGCTCAACATATCCATAACGTGTCATGAACGAAACTGTTGGCTCGAATGTGCCTGGATCTAGGACAACACCTGAACTCATTAGTGGGATGTATGGGCAATAGAACGCTGCTGCGTCTGATTCACTAGTACCTTTGTATCCAACTAATACATCATCATCTGATGCATATGTGTTTACGTAGATTTTCATTGCGTTGTTTAATGTACCAACCATTTTTGTGTTTGTTGGTGCTTCAAATGTACCTTCTGTAGTACGTGCAAATGCTGAAGTTGTAGCAGACTGTAGAATTGTTAATACAGCTGGTGATACAACAGCCCAGTTTCCTGCGCCTCTACGTGTACGTTGTGCAATGCGGTTTGCAGCACGGTTGATTAGAACTGCAAGTGCTGCATGTTCGTCACCAACAAATGTTGCTGTACCTGATACTGCTGCTTGGTCATATGTATCTGTACCTGTACCAGCCAAGCTACTTAGACTTGATAGTACTTCTTGGTCGATTTCAGCAGTAATTTCTTGAGCAAGAGCAGCCATAATTTCTGCTTCTACGTCAATACCGTGTTGTGACTGAGCATCTTGAGCAGATTCAAATGTCCAACGAGCACTCAACTTACGAGTTTTCGCTTCAACAGTTTGCTTCAAGATTTGAATGCTTAGTCTGTTTCCAGCTTCACCTTCAAGTGCTGCTGTAGAGTCAGCTTTTGCACTAGTTGTATTACCTGAATATGCTTCGGCAATTTTAAATGGTGATAGTGCTTCTTCACCAGCTGTTGCGCCTGATGCACCTGTACCCGCTGTATCGCTATAGCGAACACGTAGAGTGTGAATCTGACCAACTGGACCAGTCATTGGTTGTACACCAACTAACTCGTTAGCAATAACGGTTGGCATAACACGTCTGATCACTGGTAGGATGACGCGGTTTAGGGTGGCGATGTTACCGGCAGATGTAGCACCAGCAGTTGCAGTTTCAGCCAAATACCTACGGGTATTTTCTAGCGTTGAAGCCATTACTGCTTTCTTATTGCCTTGAAGGCCTTCAAGAAGTGCGCTTTTTGTATCGTGCCAGCGACTTTCTAATAGTTCTGACATTGGTTTCTCCTTATTATAATCCTGCAAGACGTTTTAGATCAACCACATTGTGGTCTGCGTCTGCTTTGATGTCATTTGTTTGGGTTCTGTTGCCTGTTACTTCTGTTGCCTCTGCTAGTACTGCCTTCTTCTTCGCTGGAGTATTGCCGTCAATAACTGCCGGTAGGTACTTGTCAAACGCAGAACGTAGTTTTGCAGTTTGAACTGATTCCAGTAAGTCTATCATAATTTCACGGTGATCTTTGCTTAGTGGCGCAATCATTCCGTTAATTGTGTCTTTGCGTTTTACACTTTCGTTCATCAATTTATTTTGATGTGATTGTGCTTCTGCAAGTTTAATTGCTTTAGCCGCTGCTTCTTTAGCTTCTGCTAGTTGTTTGTCTTTAGTACCAACAACTTTCATTAACTTAGAAGTTTCACTCTTCTCGTTTAGATATGAGTGACTATATTCGTTTGCAAATGCCTCGAATAATTTACGACCAAAATCATTTTCTCGTGCTTGATCAATATCTTCTTTAAGTGCTGCAATCTCTTTTTTGAGACCTTTAGCAACTGTTTCCGATACCAATTTTGCACTTTTTTCAACAAAGTCTCTTTTGACTTTATTGACGTGAGCTTTGCCTTCACGTACTAAACGTACTTTTGTTTCGGCAAGATCTTTTTTGTCTTCGTAAAATTCTGCTAATTCTTTAGCAAGTGACTCTACTACAAACTCTTCTAGAGCAACGAACTTGTCAGCCATTGCTTTTTGATCGGAATGTAATTCTTTGATTTCAACTGCTAGTTGTTCACTAACAAATGATTTCATTAGATTGGCATTTTTACGCTGTGCAATAGCAAATTTTGCTTTTGCTTCAGATAACTGCTTACGATCTTCTTGGAATTCTGCAATTTCTTCGCTAAGTTTTTCTGTCATCATAGCATCAATGGCTTCCACCATTGTTGACTTATCATGTTCATACTTTTTAGCAAATTCTTCACGTAATTCCGCAGTCGCTTGCAAACGGTTTTCTTTAATTTTTGCGTTCCATGCTTCTTCTAGTTCTGAGCGCACTTCTTCTGATAGTGCTGAATTTTCAAAGAGTGATTTTAGTGCATCTAACATTTTATATCCTCTCCTAGTTAGCGGAGTTTGCTTATTACATCTAATAAGCTCTCTTTTAAGTATTTTTGTGCCTGTTTATCGCCTTGTACTTCCCTTGATGTTTGGAACGCCCTATAACCGCCTCTGCTATTCATAAGATGTTCGTATATCGGTGTTGGGTATGCGCCTGGCGCACTTGGTTGCGCCACAACGTCTACAGTAATAATTTCAAAATCTGAAACTTCACCATTACCGCTTTCGCTTACGTTGCCACTACCCCTCGATGAAACTCCTAGTTTAACGCCGCTTTCAAGCATTGTTTTAACTAGTTGTCCCATCGGAGTTGGTAGTATTTTTAGTTTACCATAACCATTTGCTCCGTCCATCCAACATTCACTTATCATGTGAGATACACGGTCTAGGTTGATATTAAGTCCATCTGGATGATCTACTTCGCCTAACACTGAGTAGCCGCCACTAATCTGTTCGCTGAGTGTGGTGACAGCCCTGCCAATTTCATTAACGGGATATACACGCTGGTTAGCGTTGCGTACTCCGCCTTGGATCATAATTCCCTTCATATAAAGGTCCTTACCATCGTTGGCAGACTCAACAACCATTTTAGCAGCATCGAAGCTTAGATGTTCAGCTAGTAGTTTCATTCTTCAGTCCTTACTTTGCTCTCTTAGGTGCGCCGTTTAATGGGCTTCCTGCACCTTTGTCAGCAGTCTCACCTGCGCCTTTTTTCTCAGCGCCGTGGCCTTTGGTGCTTGCCATTTTGGTTGCACCTTTTGCACCAGGAACGTTAACGTTCTTGGTATTCATGTCCTTAGCATTCTGATCACTTAGAGCAGAACCTTTAAGGTTGCCTTTGTTAGCTTCTACGCCTGCTTCTGTATCGCCTTTTGCGATGTTAGCAGTTGTTCCGCCCATATCGTTCTTACCAGCTACAGTTGACTTGGCGTTTGCGCCGTTGTCGCCCATTGTTGCTGACACTTTGTCAGTGTATTCACGCATGATTTCTGTTGCTGATTTAGCTGATTCTTCAACTTCTTCTGCTGCTTCTTCGTCAGTTGCTTCAAACGCTTCCATTTCGTCTTCGTCGTCGCCAGCTTCTGCATCCATGTCCATTGGCATTTCCATGTCCATATCGCCTGCATCTTCACCGTCGTCTTCACCTTCGCCTTCTTCGTCGCCCATCATTGCTTCGAATTCTGCTTTTAGTGATTCTAGTTCGTCTTCTAGGTCTGCTACACGATCTTCAACGTCTCCGTCTTCGTCGCCCATGCCCATGTCATCGTCGCCCATTTCTGGTTCCATGTCCATGTCACCGCCCATTGCTGGCTCTTCGATGTCACCCATCATGTCGTCTACTGGGTCAGCTTCTGCTACGTCAAAAAAGTTTTCGTCAACTTCTTCGTCTGCTTCGTCTAACTCTTCGTCAGCTTCGTCTAGATCTTCGTCATCTGACTCGTCTAGGTCTTCTTCTGATTCATCTACTTCTTCGTCAGTAGCTTCATCAACTTCTTCATCAGTTGTTTCTTCTACTTCTTCGTCTTCAAGTAGACCTTCATAAATATCTCTTGATTTTTCCACTACAATTTCGTGGAACAGTGCTTCTGCACCTTCTTTGTCTTCGTTTACAAGACGCTCAAGCATTTCTTCAAACTTGTTGCGATCAGTCATGTCATTCTCCTTTATTGTCAAGGCTGTCTATTATATTTACACTCTTTTACAAATATTAGTGTATAATGGGGTCAAAACGACCCATTTTATGATTATTGGAAGGTTTTCGCAAAATCATCCACTGTGATATGCGATAAATTAGTTAAATCTTTAAGATGATCAGGAATGTAATCACTTGTAGATGTTGTTATTCGATAGTATTTAGTCTTTGGAAATTGATTTATACACATCATAGTTTGTCTTTGCCAATTACCATAATAGGTTGCTCTATCGTTTACACCTTTATAGTTAGTGGTACCTGCATATATGTTGTTTACTAGTTCGTTTTGTTTTCCCAAGCCTTTGTAATCAAATCCTAATATGTATATTGCTCTGTGACCGTGTTGACTAGCTAGTAATAATGCAGTAGGTCCACTGCTCCAACCTTTGTTTGGATCTATAATATTAATTCCAGGTGTACGCTCGGTTAGTTTATTTCTATTACTCCAAACATTATGCTTGGTTTGATACTGTGCAGTGCTTATCTCAGTCACCATCTTGGTATCAACACATACTAAATGATCAGGAGCATACTCTCTAAATAGTGCATTGCACCCATAAACTGTACCGTATTTTTTTAAATTGTGATGATTTACTTCTTTGCGGCTAGTGCCATTGCCTAATACAAACGCTGTTTTGCTGGCCATTAAATTCCACCAGCGGCTGCCTGTGCTGCTAATCCGTACATTTGTCTAATGTAGTTTAGATCTTTTGCTTTTTGATCTCGGTGACTATCACTTGCTCTGCGAGCACGATTAATATCCTTGAGACTTAGACGACTTTTACGTGCATCATCAACTTTGATCACACTTTTATCTTCAGAAGAATCAAATGTTTCGTCTTCTTCCGGTTCCATTGTTTCTTTGTTAAAATAATATAGTTCTCTAAGTATCATAATGTATTTATATCGTTTGCGCCGTTTGGTCGCCACCAATATCTCCACCGCCTAAATCTGTTTCTGTATTTGTATCAACACCTTCGGCATCGCCACCATCAATACCACCTAAGTCGCCGCCAAGGTCGTCTTCTAATCCGCCTAAGTCGCCTGCAAGGTCTGCTCCACTTAGTCCAGCACCACGCATTTCACCTGCCATGTCATCTGTCACTAAGTCTGTTAGATTTTCATCATTTTCTTCTTGCCATAGACGTTCGTTCTCGGCAATCTCTTCGTCGCTCAATCCTAAGAAACGTTTGAGTGCGAATCTGTTTGAGATATACGGTATAGCTGCCATACCTGTGAATGTACTAATTCTATTATTATCAAGTTCTGCTTGTCTGTATGCTGCAAAGTTCTGCGGAGGTGTTAGCTTTAAGTCAAACATGCTATAGTCAATGTTTGCACCTTTTGAACTTAAGAAAAGTTTAAATTCTTTATTAAAATTTTCTTCAATCATGTTTTGCAAACGTTCGCAATACTTGTTAAATCTTAGTTCTTGTATATATGCGGTACCCACTCGTCCGTCATTGTATTGACTTGCACCGTCATCGGCTCCTGTAGGTAAGTAGCTGCTAGGAATTCGTAAGCCACGTACGAGCTTATTAGTAAAATATCTAAGGTCATCAATCTCGCCTAGGTTAGTACCGCCTGGTAGTGTTTCAACTTTTGAACCACGTCCTTCAGCAGTTTGTGGAAAAAAGTAATCTTCGTTGATTGACAGAGGATTGTATGACGAGTCTATAACATTCGCTCCTCCTCCTGTCTTGGATGGGATCCGTCTTTGATGTATTTCCGTTTTAACACGTTCCACAAATTGCATAGCAAGGTGTGAAGGCATGTTGCCCACATCAACGTAGAATACTCTGCGCTCTGGCGCACGTTGTACTCGATAGATGATAATAGCATCTTCGAGTAATTCTTTTTGTTTGTATACTTTGAAAATACTTTCAAGTAAACTATTACCAAACGGATAGTTTTGATCAAGGCCTTCACTCATACTCAGATGCAACATATGATTTGCATCTACATAAGTTTCGTCATGCTCTTGTGAAAATCTATTGGTATTGCCACTAGGTGTATGGTTGTTTCCTGTACCACCTTGTTGTTTGACTGTTTGATAACCGTTGGTACCGCCTGGTCCATAACTATTTGTAGTATTAAGAGGTGTTGCTTGCAATGATTCAAAAGAAAAGTTTATATTCTTTACAACATATTGCTCAGGCTTTTTACCTTCGCTTTCATTTACAATAATTTTTGTGACTTGACTAGGATCAACATGAAAAAGTTTTTGTGTTTCAGGATCTCTAATAAAAAATTGGTCGCCATATTTAAATGCATTACGCACTGTTCGAAACATACGTGTTTCAAACTGATTTAATTTACACCACTGCTGTAAGTACTGCCCAATAACCTGTACTTCACTATTTGTTGGCGAGCCTTTGAAATCTATATTAAAATGTGTATCGTTCTGTTTGTTCTTTTGACTACAAAATTCTGCAAGGATATCAAGTGCAGCATTTACTTCACTATCGCTATCCATAGTATTATATTGATTATAACGTTCAATTCGATTAGGAGAGCCAACATACACATCTGGTAAATGAGATGAATAGTTTGCAGCCGCAGGACCTACGCCGTTGTTGCCTTTTAAACTAAATGGTGAATAACTACCACTTCTATTATCCGCAGTTGGAACTGGGGTAAAGTATTTTTTCCAACTCATTTATACACCTCTCAACATGTTGCCTGATAGGCCTTTTGTCGCTTTCATTGTTTTTCTTTGTGTGCCAACAGCCATATTTTCCACTGTAATTAATTGCCCAAGTAAATTTATCATAGTATCCAATTTTTCACCGTTCATAGACTGGCTTTGTGCTGCACTACTAGTACTTATCTCATTTGCCACGTTTGATTGCACTTCTTGAACATTGCTATCCAAAGATTTAATACTTTTCATAAGTGTTTGCATAACACCCATACTGGTGTTAGCACTCATAACATTTGCTGGTCCACTAATAAACTCAGGTCCAGCTTCGCCTACCATAGCAAATTCATTAGCACCAATGCCGCCACCTTTGGCTCTGCCTCCACTGAATAATTTTCCGCCGTGTCCTGATCTTACACTAGCTCGCACAGCACTTGCTTGCGCTTCGGCAGCTTCTGCTGCTATCCTTGCTGCTTCTGCTGCTTCGGCTGCTGCTTGTATTGGAGGATCCATTGCTTGAAATCCTTGACTAGTTAAATCAGCTATTCTTGCTTGTGCTTCTTCTAGTCTTTGTTGTGTAGTCGTGACTTTATCTTCTGATTCTTGTATACGTGTTCTTACTTGTTCAGCTGTATCATTTATAGTAGCATCTGTTGCATTTGCTCTTTCTGTATCTGATACAATAATGTCTTCGCCTAACTGTCCAAGATTTGAATTCATTCCTTCTAACAAATTATTGCGTTCAATATCTCTGCTTGCGTTAGCAGTTTTTGCATCTTCCATTCCGGCTACGTCAAATAATGCATCAACACCTTGATTAATCCCTGATGCAATATCTGCTGCTGAAGGCATTGCTGCTGATATTCTGTCTAATGCACCAATTGCTACATCTTCAAGTTTGCCAATTGTGTTTTCCATAACAGTAGTAGAAACTTCACGTAAATTTTCTTGTATATCAATAGTTCTATCAAATATACCAGTGACTTGCTCCATTTGATGTACTTGTTGTTCTTGAACTTGTCGACGCATTTCTGCTTCGCCTTGAGCAGCAGTTTGGCCTTCGCCTGTAGTTGCATCAACTGCATTTTTAAAATCAAAAGCTGCACCACTTGCTTCGGCAAATGCATTGGAAACGCCTGTGACACCTCCCAACATAGCAGTGTTTCTAAATTCTTCTGTGTCTTGATAGTCAAGAGCAGCACCACGTGCAGCTGCCATCGATTCAGTAAATGCTCCAATTTGACCACTGTTAAATTGAGCAGCCGCATCATACAGTTGATCTGCGCCGCTGCCCATTGCAAGCATAGCACCTCGTGTTGCTTCTGTAGTAGGAGCGCCTCGCAATGCAATATCTACAAACGCATCAGCAGCATCTTGACCCATTGTTGCTTGCATTGTGTTTAATTGTTCCATAAATGCCTGTTGTTCTTCAGCATTCTTGCCACTTAAAAATGCATTTACATCACCTTGGCGTCTACGTGCTCGCATTTCATCTGCAAGGTCATCTCTATTTTTACCAGTTAGCTTTGCAAGACTATCGAGTTGTACCATTAATTCTTTGGCACTTGCTGCTTGCTCTTGTACACTTAGTTTATCAGTTCTACTGTTAGCATCTGTAATTTCACCATACAATGCTAGATTTTCATTAATATCTTTGGTAGTAAACCCTAATCTACGCAGCTCAGTGCCTAATTCTCTACTGTCAAGAACGGTATTAGACAATGCTTTAAAATTAGCAATAGCTGTATCAGTTGTACCACCAAACGCTCTTAAAGATACGCTATTCTTTCTCAAGAACCCTGTCATATCTTCAACTGTCATGCCTAATTCAGCAGCAGCAACTTTGATATCTTTGACTTCTTTGTTAAATGTTGCACCAAGTCCAGTAAGTGCTTGGTATTCTGCTAAACTCGATTCTGCAAAAGTAGCAAGTCCGTCAACAACTTTACCAACTGCGCCGCCGAGTACACCAAACGCTTTAGTATTGTCTTTTAGTGCTCCACTGTATGCAGTAAGATTTTGTTGACCAGTGAGTAATGCTCCGCCCAGACCAATAGCAGTATTAGCTGTACCACCTAATTGTTTGCGTAGGTTTGATAAATCGCCCCCAAACAGACCTGCTGCTGTTTCTTCTGCCAAATCGATATACTCCTATATTATTGTCAAATAAATATACTATAGTATTTACCTAATAGGAAAACACATGGAAAATTCAAATAGTCCTTTGCGACAATTTCAAAGACAGCCTAAATTATACATCGATTTACCCAGCAACGGAAAATGGTATGATGAAAACATAGTGTCTGAAGGAACTTCATCTAATCTTGCAGTTTTTAGTATGACAGCCAATGACGAAATTGGATTTAAAACGCCGGATGCATTAGTGACAGGCGAATCAACAATACGTAATATAAAAAGTTGCATTCCTGCAATATTAGATCCGTGGAATATAAGAACTATTGATACAGATAGTATTCTTATGGCAATTCGTATGGCAACCTATGGACAACATATGACAGTAGCAAGTAAATGCGGTAAGTGCGGAGAAGAAAATGCATACGAGGTCGATTTACAAAAATATTTAGATATGTACTCTAGCAAATCGTACAACGATACATTACAGTATGAAAATTTTATTATAAAATTACATCCATTAACATATAGACAATGGACAGACATTCAAAAAAGACAAACAGGATTTAGTCGTGCATTAAACTTTCAAGTTCCAAAGATCGAAGACGATAACGAAAAAGAAAAGATAATACAAAGTATTGTAGATCAAATAAACGATCTTACTCTAGCAAGTATAATCAATCAGGTAAAATCAGTTGAAGTAGATGGCGAAATTGAAAATAATCCTGAAGAAATTGCTAACTTTTTAAACAGCCAAGATGCAGCATTATTTCATTCAGTTAAAAAACAAATTGAAATTAATATCACTGAGTGGACATTGCCATTAGAAGATATAAAATGCGAAGCATGTGGCAACGAAGAAAAACTTAGAGTATCTCTGGACAGTTCGGATTTTTTCGCAAAAGGCTAACGAAACTAGAAGACAACCAAGTACTTTCGTTAGCCAAGGATTTAGAAGGCGACATAAAACAAATTAAAGAAGGCTGTTATAGAATGGCATGGTACATGAGAGGTGGAGTCACAGTTGATCAGCTTATGTACAACACTGATTTAGAAGATCAAGAAATTATGTCTCATATTATAAAAGAAAACATTGAAAATACAAAAACAGCTAAAATGCCGTTGTTGTAATTATTGCGGGCCTGCTTGTGCATCAGGGTTTACAGGCATTCCTGGCTCGCTTGAAGTTTCAGGATTAGCACCTGGTGCTGCTTGAGGAGAATTAACTTCCGGTGTTTCTGAAATTCCTAAGGTTTCATTTAACAACTGTTCTCTCCTTGAAGGAGTGATATAAGGTACTAATTTACTATCTTCTCCTTCGCCGAACATCAAACCGCCAAACACAAGTTTAGCCCATTCACTATCTGAATAGTACTCGCCTTCTACTCCTCCAGACTGCATTGCTTCTGTTGAAAACGATCTTAATAAAAATCCTGTGCCATATGCACCGCCTACCATTGCAGCAACCTTTTGCAATGCAGCGTTAGCATTGCTACCAACAAACTGAAATGCATCGCCAAAAATAGTATCAGTAATATATTTTGCAAACCATCTATGTGTGGAAGGTTGAGATAAAATAAGTAATAGGCCAGCACTGGCAATTTCTGTAAGTGCAAATCCTGCTACTGCACCTGCTACGGTACCTGCACCTGGTACAATCGAGCCGGTTGCTGCACCTGCTGCTACTGCTGCTCCTCGTACAGTGTTTTTTAACACTCTTACTAGTGCTCTAAGTCTATTGAAACTTAAAAAGAATGTTAAAATAATTGATGTAAGAGTAAGATATGCTTGTCCTGCAATAATTTCTGCTTCTCTTTGAAGTTCATTTAGTTTATCACTACCTGGTGGTAGTTCTTCCATTTCAGCATCTATTTCGTCTATTGCTACCATCATTCCGTAAAAAATAGCAAACATAGCAGCAACTCTGCTGCCGCCAATAGCACCAATAGCTCGCATAGGTCCTCTTGCAGTAGTAAACCATTGAGCAACACGGCCATTTCTAACACCAACTTTAGCTATTGCTTCATTTAAATTATAGTTAGCAATGTTTCTTTTTATAGAAAACTCTGTCGCTCTTGGCTGGCCGGTAATACCTAGTGCTGCAAGTCTACTAGGGTTTTTAAATTCACGGGTAATCTGTTCAGGTGTTTTATTTTGCCCTTGCATCTCTATCATGCGAGCATTTAAACGTTCGGCATCTGCTTCGTTGGTAATATTTTCTATAATAGTTTTTCCATCTGGAAGCACTAGTGTCCACTTATTACCTCGTTGAACTAAACCTTGTCTTATATTTTTTTGACTTGTTTCGTTGCCAACGTTAGCTGCATCAGGCTCTGGAGTAGCTGCTGGAGTTCTATTACCACCTCGTCTTCTTCTTCTATTATCATCAGACGGAGCATTATCATTTCTTGGAGTAGGAGGAACTGGATTTCTTAATCTCTCTGCTGCTCTTTCAGCACCGCTTTTTGCTTTATGACCTGATATAAACACAGGTGAACCCGATGTTGTATTATATACAGCCCAACGTCTTCCATCAGGTGTTTTCCTTACAACAAAGGTTTCGTCTTCTAATAGTATGTTTGTTTCAAATAATAAATCAGATAATTTCATTCAGAGGTGTTCCAAGTGTGTAATGTATTTAGTTATTATAAGATGAACTAACGTTCATCTGTGTTTTCGTTATCACTCAACACATATATATTTAATTAATAAGTGCGAAGCACTTTAGTTTCATGTAGATTGTTTTGGTCAGACGGAACCTATTACGGTTCCGCTTAATCTCAAAATACGCTTCATGTGAGTCATATCAGCCGAGACTTGGAAGTAGGTTATTTGTTTATACACAAAGTACAATGGGCTCTGACCTTTCCCAACCTACGTCGACATCTAATGTTATATCAATTTAACATTAAACTCGTTAATGTTAGTTTGAAATTACATTATATCCCCCGCTTCGTTCCTAGTGCTAAAGGGTTTTTATGTACTGTGTTTGTGTTTTTCGACTGCCAACAAAACAATCTATATCAACCGGTGAGCCCAATTTGTTTGGTGGCTTCCACACTCTGGTGTGTCAATCAATATGTACGTGTGCTTCTATACGAGAGCTTTTTCCACAGCGGTATTATAAACTGGCCCGCCAACCTTAGGTGTTGGAATG
>Ga0206682_10003589_pt1 | contig 13139 bp, 9 predicted proteins | sample M240m12015metaG_FD_155444 | JGI IMG/M metagenome (GOLD analysis project Ga0206682, IMG submission 155444) | Ammonia-oxidizing marine archaeal communities from Monterey Bay, California, United States - M2 40m 12015 | ecosystem: Environmental > Aquatic > Marine > Intertidal zone | place: USA... | reverse complement strand
AATTCGAGATCTTTCCCGTCGCTTAAAAGGAGACGAGCGGCGTCAAATTTTACCGCTTTATGCTCGCCTCAGTGCGGCTGAACAGAATCGGGTTTTTAAACCAACCGGCAGCGGTATGCGGGTGGTATTGGCGACCAACGTTGCTGAGACGTCGTTGACCGTTCCTGGCATTCGCTACGTTATTGATCCAGGAACTGCCAGAGTTAGTCGTTACAGCCATCGTACACGGCTACAGCGATTACCCGTAGAACGTATTTCCCAATCGAGTGCGGATCAGCGCAAAGGGCGTTGCGGGCGAGTAGCAGCAGGAGTTTGTTTGCGGCTCTATAGCGAGCAAGATTTTCTGGCACGACCTCAATTTACGGATCCGGAGATTTTGCGCACCAACCTCGCTGCCGTTGTACTGAAAATGTTGGAGCTGGGTTTAGGGGATGTTCAGAAGTTCCCCTTTGTGGATCCGCCAGAAGGCAAAATGGTGCGAGACGGGCAGCGATTACTTGAGGAGTTGGGGGCAATATCGGCACGGGGAAAGTTGACTTCTCTGGGTCGAAAAATGGCCAGATTACCCGTTGATCCCAAGTTGGCACGAATGGTTCATGCTGCGGGTGAACTCAAATGTCTCGAGGAGGTTTTGGTGGTGGTCAGTGCCCTCGCGGTTCAGGACCCCAGAGACCGGCCCGCGGAAAAGCGGGCACAAGCCGATCAAGCCCACGCGCGATTCAATCATCCACGCTCTGATTTTTTATCTTGGCTTAATTTGTGGAACTACTACGAAGAACAGCGGCAGTCGCTCTCGCAGAACCAATTCCGAAAATTGTGTCAGCGAGAATTTCTTTCGTTCATGCGACTACGAGAGTGGCGAGAGGTGCATTCTCAGCTGGTGATTGCCTGCCGACAAGTACAGCTGCGTCCGGGCGCTGCGCTTAATGATGAGACTGATTTTGAAGGGGTGCATAAAGCCCTGCTATCGGGCTTGTTAGGCCAGGTAGCGCAGCTTGACGAGGGTCGAAAATACAACGCCACGCGCAATAGAAGCGTTCAGATTTTCCCGGGATCGGTGCTACATAAAAAGCCGCCGAAGTGGTTGGTCGCTGCAGAAGTAGTCGAAACCTCACAGGTTTATGCGAGGCAATGTGCCGCTATTGATCCTAAATGGCTTCTTCGAATCAACCCTCAGATTCTCAAACGTCACCATTACGAGCCTGCATGGCAGATGCGCTCAGGCCGCGTCATGGCTATTGAGCGGGTAACACTTTATGGCCTGACGATTAGTGATGGCCAGCGAATTCATTTCGGAGACGTGAATTCTGTTGCGGCACGAGAAATTTTTATTAGGGATGGTCTGGTTTTAGGGGATTACCGAAAACCTCCCGCTTTTCTCAAGGCTAATCTGCATTCCATTAAAGAGGTTCAGGATCTCGAGTCACGCACTCGTCGCCGAGATTTACTGGTAGACGAGCAAGCTCTGTTTGATTTTTATGATGAGCGAATACCTGCTCAATGCGTCAGTGCTAGTAGCCTTGAAAAGTGGGTTAAACAGCTTGCTGACGATAAACAACTTCGACTCGATCAATCACAAATTTTGACGCGGGATCCCGGTGAGGCTATTGCAGACCAATTCCCTTCTGAACTCGAATGGCGAGAAGCGACCTATCGACTGAAATACCGTTTTGAACCAGGAAAAGAGAATGATGGCATCTCGGTAACAGTTCCATTGCCTTTGCTTAACCGCGCCCCACGCTATCGGTTTGAGTGGCTAGTCCCTGGATTGTTGCGAGAAAAATGCATTGCACTGGTCAAAGGCCTGCCTAAGGCTTGTCGTAAGCAGTTAGTGCCCGTGCCTGATGTGGTTGATGCTGCACTCGCGTCGATGCAGGCTGACGACGTTGCATTGTGCTCTGCCCTATCGGCAGCGCTGCGACGAACCCGAGGGGTCGCTATCGCCGACGAAGACTGGGATATTGCAGGGCTTGCGGAGTTGTACCGAGCCAATATTAGAGTTGTTGACGAGAGAGGGAAGTTGCTCGCGCAGGGACGGGATATGGCCGCGCTGGTCGCGCAGTTTCGCAATGGGGCGGATGTGGAAAGACTTAGTGAGCCTTCCAATTCGCCTGCACAACATCAGGTTAAAAGTTGGAGCTTTGGCGATCTGCCCAATATCTGGCGAACCACAGCTGCGGGTATGAAAGTGGAGCGATTTCCTGCCTTGGTGGATCACGGTGATCGAATTGCCGTGGAGTTACACGACTATCAGCCCGATGCGGAGTTACTGCATCGGCGCGGGGTCGCTGCTTTGGCCATGAGTTGCAGTAGCCAAACGGTTAAATACTTGCGTAAGCAACTGTTCGCCGATAACAAGGCCTCACTAGCTCTCGCGGGCAGTGGGCTGGACCGGAGTGTTTTGGTGCGCGAGACGATCATGGCTAGCCTCCTTGAAATCTGGGATGAAACACTGCCACGGGATGAGGCTGCATTTACCCGCGGACTTAATGCGATTAAAGGCCAGTGGGTATCTACTGCGCTCGCCAAAGAACAAGTCATGATTAATTTTTTACTGCCACTCGCCGAGGCCCAAAAGCACCTAAAGCAACTCACTAAGACTGAGTTCACGGCTGCACGGGCCGACATCTCAGGGCAAATTCAATGCTTGTTGGAGCCCGGCTTTATGGTGATGAACCCTGGCTATTGGTTAGAACAGTATCCGCGCTACGGCAAAGCCTTGCTACACCGAATTCAGCGGCTCAATGGTCAAACTGAAAAAGATCAAAAGAGTCTAAGGTTATTGGAACCCAGCCTCACACGTTTGAGCGAGGCGGCGGCCAATTATCCTGGCCTTTCCGGATTATCGCCGCCTGCTTTGCAATATCGGTGGATGCTTGAGGAGTTTAGAGTATCGCTTTTTGCACAGCAGCTAGGAACTCGCCTGCCTGTCTCATCAAAACGCCTCGATGAGCAGTGGCAAAAAGTGCGAAATTGGTTAAATGAGAACCCAAGGTGACCGTTGTTACGTAGAGCATGTAAGGGTAATTTTAGAGACATTTAAGACCTTACACTCGTAGCTGTGCTCTAGGTTTGGTAGGGTTTACCGCATTGAAAGCTACGTTATTTGGGTTCACGATTTAATATGGAGAAGGCGAGGTATTTATGCGTATCCGTTTAACCACGTTGGTGTTGCTGGTGGCGTCTTTCGTCGCTGGTTCAGCACAGGCTGCAGACGACCCCCTTGAGGGTTTTAATCGGGCTATATACGGGTTCAATAATGGTGCGGATAAATATGTGGTTCGACCTATTGCCGTTGGCTACGAGGCAGTCATGCCCACTCCAGCAAGAACGGGTGTTAATAATTTCTTCCGGAATTTTATTGACGTCAATGCGGCACTGAACGCCTTTCTTCAGGGGCGTTTTGCGTACGGCGCTAATAATCTGGGGCGCGTTGCTGTTAACACCACATTGGGTTTTTTTGGCGTTTTTGATGTCGCCAGCCATATGGAAATACCTCAATATCAAACCGATTTTGGTCATACGTTAGAGACGTGGGGTGTCGCACAAGGCCCTTTCATTATGCTGCCATTTTTAGGCCCTAGCACTGTGCGTGCAGCGGCAGGAACAGTGTTTGATGCCTATGCCTCACCAACGGGACAAATTGGCGGTCGTGATGCGCAATGGGGTCTAAGGGCTGTATCGCTTGTTGATATTCGTGCGGGCTTACTGGGAGCAGATGAGCTCCTGTCGGGCGATCAATACATATTTTTGAGAGATGCCTACATGCAACGCCGCGCACTATTAACTAATGACGGCGAGGTACTCGACGACTTTTCGGAGTTTGACGAAGAATGGGAAGGAGACGATCTCTGAAGGTAATAACGAAAGTCCTTACTGATGACCATTGATATTGACCACAGAAGAGTTCTGATTGTCGATGATCAGTCTACCAGGGCCCAACATTTAATTGACGCGCTGGGCATGGACGCTTTTGAATTTGATGTGGCTAACGAGGTGCCTGATTTACAAGGCGCATTGGGTCCTGATAGTCCTTGGGATTGTGTGCTCTGTAATGCGGGCCTCATCAATGTGTCATGGGCGTCTGTTCGAAGGGCGATGCGAAACTTTGATGTGCAAGTGCCAGTGATTGTTGTCGCCGACGAACAAAATGTCGACTCGATGAAGACAGCCCTAGGTCTGGGTGCTACCGACTTTTTTGTGAAGCCACAGACGCGTCCTGGGCTTTTAAAGCGTTCTATAGAGCGCTGTGTTAACCATCGATATCTTCAGCGCGAGCTGAAAGCAAGCAAGGAAGATGTGGAGCGCAGTAATACTGAGCTGCGGCACTCCTTGCGGGTCTTGGAACAGGATCAACAGGCAGGTCGACAAGTTCAAAGGGCGTTGCTGCCTTCGGGCGCCCTGCACCAAGGAGACTATTGGTTTAGTCACACCATTGTCCCTTCACTGTATCTCAGCGGAGACTTCACGGACTATTTTAGCGTGGGTGAGGACCAAATTGCCTTCTTTCTTGCTGATGTTTCCGGGCATGGAAGCTCATCTGCTTTCGCTACAGTCCTATTAAAAAATTTGTTCGCGCGTAAACGCTCTGACTTTTTGCGTAGGGGAGACCACTCGGTTGTCAGCCCTAAAGATATGTTGGAATTGGCCAATAATGAATTGCTGGAGTTGGCCATCAATAAATACGCAACGATGATTGTGGGGGTTTTAAATTTCAAATCTCACCAGCTCACCTACAGCATTGCCGGTCATCTTCCTCATCCGGTGTTGCTTGATGAAAATAGCGTACGATATTTAGAGGGAGAGGGACCCCCGGTTGGACTGATGCGAGATGCCCGCTACACACAGCATGAGGTTGTTTTACCTGAACACTTTGTGCTGGCGCTGTTATCTGACGGCATCCTCGAACTCTTAGGCAACGGTAATCTGATAGAGAAAGAGGCATCATTGCTGAGCCTTCTCGAGGGGCCTCTGGAAAGCCCTCGGTCACTGGCGACTCGGTTGGGATTAGAGGCTGTAGATCCGAACCACCTCCCCGACGATGTGGCGGCCCTGTTTATAACGCGAGGCTTTAGTTGAGAGACTGTCAAATTCGAGCTGGTAGCAATGAAGGGGCACACGTGCTTAAGCTTCAGGGCGACGTGCGTTTGGTCATGTGTACGGCCCTCGACGAGTATTTTGAACGGATGTTTGCCGAACCCGATTTTCTGTCGGTTTGGGTTGATGTAACTGAGGCGACGGGTCTCGATAGCACAACCCTTGGCATGCTTGCCAAACTAGCGATTAGCACCGAGGCTCGGTTTGGATTTAAACCCGCGATTTTTAGCTGCGACCCTGGTATTGATCGGCTTCTACAGGCTATGGGCTTCAGTCAGCTTTTTGACGTTCGCAGCGAGCGGTGCGATGTTGAGTGTTGCCGGGATTTGCCCGCAAGAAACGCCAGTGAGGACGAGGTGCGCCTAAAGGTTATTGAAGCGCACCGCACGCTAATGGGTCTCAATGAAGCTAACCACGCGGCTTTTCAAAGTTTGGTCATGACTTTAGAAGCTCAGTGATCCCGGGTGAGTATGTGTTCTAGTTTTACCTGATCAGCTGCAAACCGCCGAATACCATCAGACAGCTTGTCGGTTACCATCGTATCTTCATTGTTCTGCCAGCGGAAATTTCCCTCGCTGAGGGGCGCTGCTTTATTAAGGGTGGCCGGTAGTGGTACTAATGATCTGGTGAGCTTGCCGTGGTCTTCGCTCAAGGCTTCCATTAGATCAGGACTTATCGTCAGGCGATCGCAGCCGGCCAGAGCTTCAACCTCACCTGTATTGCGGAAACTAGCCCCCATTACAACAGTGCCGTATCCATGGCTTTTGTAGTATTCGTATATTCGATTTACTGACTGCACGCCTGGGTCTTCATTAGCTTGTGTCACCTTAAGGTCGGTATTCGCCATGTACCAATCAAGAATACGTCCAACGAAGGGTGAAATCAGAAAGACGCCGGCATCGGCGCATGCCTGTGCCTGAGCAAATCCAAATACCAGGGTCAGGTTGCATTGAATTCCTTCCCGCTCCAGAATTTCTGCAGCACGAATACCCTCCCAAGTTGCGGCAATTTTTATCAGAATACGCTCGCTGTTAATGCCCTGATTGTCATATAAGGCCATCACTTCTCGAGCTTTTTTCAATGTAGCTTGAGTATCAAATGAGAGGCGTGCATCGACTTCTGTACTGATTCTACCGGGGATTAATTTGATGATTTCAGCACCAACGGCGACCGCAAATTGATCGCAGGCATCGGCCCCAGAATTATTGCCTGCCTTTACAACTGCAACAAGCTCTTCGAACCGAGGCATTTTTGCTGCTTTAAGAAGTAGTGAGGGATTGGTGGTAGCGTCCTGAGGCTTCAAGCGCTCAATAGCGTCTATATCGCCGGTATCAGCTACGACATCAGTCATGCCTCGAAGTTGGTCAAGTTTGTTCATTTATTTATATCCGTGAGTTTGTCTTTGTGGGGGCAGGGATGGCCCTCACGTGCTATTCAACCATAGATTCGTTGTCATGGCGCTGCGTTACCTTCGCTAGAGCCGCCAGTAACACGGTAGCGTCTGCGCCGCTGAGGTGCGCGCCCTCACTGAGCGCTCGGCGAAATAGCCGGCCACCGGGTTGCTGGTGAAAAAGTCCTAAAATATGTCGTGTTACGTGGTTGAGCCGGCCGCCTTGCGCTAGATATGTCTCGACATAGTCAGATAACTTGTAAATAACTGACTCTCGGCTATGGGCGGGGTCCTCGGCGCCAAAGATTCTTGAATCAACACTACTTAGCAACCATGGAGTTTGATAGGCAGCCCTGCCCAGCATAACGCCATCAACTTTAGTCAAGTGGTGCTCACATTCTTCCAGGCTTTGAATGCCCCCGTTGAGTACGATAGTGAGTTGGGGGAACTGCTCTTTGAGCGCGTAAACCCAACTGTAGTTGAGCGGGGGTATTTCACGATTTTGTTTTGGCGATAGGCCTTCTAACCAAGCTTTCCTCGCATGAACGATAAATACATTACATCCGCCCTCGGCGACAATACCGACAAAGTCTCGCAGCTCGTCAAAGCTTTCCTGATGATCAATACCGATGCGCTGTTTAACTGTAACGGGAATATCAACGGCTTCTCGCATAGCTGTAATACAGTCGCGTACGAGTTCGGGCTCAGCCATCAGACATGCGCCAAAACGACCGTTTTGTACACGATCTGATGGACAGCCACAGTTGAGATTAACTTCGTCGTAGTGCCTAGCCTCAGCCAACTTGGCACAGCGGGCTAAATCTTGCGGGTTTGAGCCGCCCAGCTGCAATGCCAGTGGATGTTCTTGGCTGCCATAATTTAAATGTCGATCGATATCACCGTGGAGGAGTGCGCCGGTGGTGACCATTTCGGTATAAAGCCGGCTTTGCCGTGTGAGTTGCCGCCAGAAGTGGCGACAATGCCGGTCCGTCCAATCCATGCAAGGTGCAGTGCAAAACCGCCAGGGTGACTGGGGGCCGGAGGGTACGAGATCGAGTGGCATTTCATTCATGTAGACAGGGTAGAGTAGTTCGGTGTGCGAGTGCCAGCGCCAACACGTACAATCCCTGCATGAAGTTGCGGAACCCTGGTAGATGTCAAATAAATTGATCTGTGCGATCACTCTTTTTGCGGCAGTAACGTTGCAGGTACATGCTGCCCACGCAGAGCCGGCTGCGGATGCGTTAGTGACTGAGGCGGTTCCGGCCGAAGTATCGAATGCTGATTCTAATTTGGGTCGCTATATCGCTAAAAAGGCCCTGGCATTTTCTGAGTCGGATATCGAATTCTCTCGATCTCGAAGCAACGCCCCATTTCTCCCGGTTGCTTACCTCGGCACGTCTTATTACGACGACGCTACGGTGCGCGAGTTTCCATCGGTTGGAAATTCTGTTCGTTATCAGGAAAGCACTGCGAGCGCTGCGGGCGGTTTGCCTTTTCTTCTTAATAAAACGGATGCTTTAGTTTTAGGTTTTTACGCAAGTCATAGTCAATTTACCCTCAATGACTCGAGTAACTTTGAAACGCAGAAATTTAATGTCGATACGGCTGCTCTAGGCTTGGGCTACTTCAAACAATGGAGTGAGGATTGGCAAGTTATGGGCTTCCTGTTGCCCTTCTACAATGACAATAATCTCGATAACGGTGCCGCCTATTGGCAAACTATGGGAGGCATTTTTACTCGTTATATTGCCTCGGACGATATTTGGTGGATGTTTGGTGTCTTTGCCAATACGTCCCCATATGATGATTACTGGCTGCCATATTTAGGTGTTTCTTACACGATTAACCAAGAGTGGTCGATCAGTGGGATTATGCCTTGGCCCCAGGTTATTTATGCGCCGTCAACGGACTGGTTTTTTGCTCTTGGCGGCATGATTTCTGGTTCGGGTTGGGCAATTGACGCCAATGAGGGCGCTGCTAGCAGAGACATCAACGCTTTTGACTTTGGCATTGATTTCAACCGTAGAATTAAGGGAAGCTTATGGGCGTCTCTTAGTGCCGGTGTTGGAGGTTTACGAGCGCTGCAATTTGGTGATGGCACTGAGCTTGAAGGGCCTGAGTTTGATATTTCTCGTAGCCCATTTATTCGTCTGAATTTATCAATAAGACCGGGGGGGACTTTTTAGCCGCCTGGTTTGAAATTTACTGCGCGGTTTTTCTACAGGTATCTGAGGATCAAAATCATGATAGAGACTTCAAACATTAATCGTAGACGAGTGATTCAGGGAATGGGTCTAACCCTCGGCTTGGCCTCGCTTCGTGGGTTTGAGGTCGCCGCTGCGGCACCTGCTCACTTCACCCACGGCATCGCTAGTGGAGACCCTTTGGGTGATAGGGTGATTCTATGGACTCGGGTGCTGCCAGGTGATGGCACTTTGAAAGCGCTGACGGGTAGATGGCAGGTCGCAGACGACCTGCAGTTTAAGCGCATCGTGGCGAGCGGTGAAGCGACAACTGGGCCCACAAGAGACTACACGGTTAAGGTTGACGCTACCGGATTAAAGCCGGGCACTCGATACTGGTTTCGATTTATTTTTGACGGGGTGACCTCACCGATCGGCCGCACACAAACCTTGCCTGAGGGCGCCGTAGAGGCGTTCACTGTGGCGGTATGTTCGTGCTCCAACTATCCTCAAGGTTATTTCAATGCCTACAGGGATATTGCCACCGCCGATGTTGATGTTGTAATGCACCTTGGCGATTACATCTACGAATATGCACAGGGAGTCTACGCTAACCCTTATGTGGTCGACTCATTGGGAAGAGCCGTGGTGCCTGAGCATGAAATACTGGCTTTGGAGGACTATCGCCAACGCTATGGCTTGTATCGCACAGATACGGACCTACAGGCTGCTCACGCTGCACACCCTTGGATTTGTGTTTGGGACGACCATGAATTAGCAAATAATACGTGGCAAGAGGGAGCACAAAATCACAATGATGGCGAAGGGGATTTTGCTACCCGTATTCAAATGGCTCGAAAGGCATACCATGAATGGATGCCTATTCGAACACCCGCGCAAACCGACCAAGGTCCGATTTATCGGTCTTTCCGGGTGGGCGATTTAGCAGACATTATTATGTTGGATACGCGGCTTGTGGGTCGTGACGAGCAGCTTGACTATAGACGTGATCTTATTGATGCCAAGCGCGCGCCCCAAGTGTTCAAGGACACCTTGCTTCGTGACCCCAAGCGTACTCTGTTGGGTGAAGACCAGCTGAACTGGCTCGCCAACCAATTAGCGGCGAGTAAAGATCGGGGAGCACCCTGGCAATTTTTAGGACAACAGGTCTTGATGGGGAAGCTAAACATTCCTCAAATGACTCAGGAGCAGCTGGCAATGCTGACATTGCCAGAGGAAGTGCGTAGCTATGTGTTAGGCACATTGCAGCTCGGTGCCTTTGGTTTGCCAATGAATCTTGATGCATGGGATGGCTATCCCGCAGATCGAGAGCGGGTGTACCAGTTATTACTGGAGTTGGCCAATAACCCAGTGGTCGTGGCGGGAGACACCCACAACGGCTGGGCTTTTAATCTGCAAACCGAAGCAGGTCTTTCCGTTGGGGTTGAGGTTGGGTGCCCAGGCATCACCAGCCCAGGATTGGAGAGCTATTTTCCACTGCCACCGGAGCAGATGGCGAAGCTATTAAGAGGCAGCAGCTCTGAACTCCTCGCTCTGGATACCTATCGTCGGGGTTGGTCAAAGGTGACGTTGACGCCTGATGCAACAGTGAGTCAATGGCGTTTTGTGAGTTCAATTTTAGACCGTGACTATACGGTAGAGGAAACTCCGGGTTTGATCGCTAAAGTCGGAGCCCGGCAATTTAGTGGTGCTTTAAACGGGAAGCAGTAGGGTGAATTTTGCACCGCCCTCTGTATTTCTGACCGATAGTTTCCCACCCGAGTCGGTAATAATCGAGTGAGAGATTGATAAGCCTAACCCCGTACCCTTGCCAACTTCTTTTGTGGTGTAAAAAGGATCGAAGATTCGATTCATAGTGCCTTCAGGAATGCCGCCGGCGGAATCTTCGAATGTCAGCTCAATGGTGCTTTTATTTTTTTGGCGAGCGGTAATCAATATCCAGTTGAACCGATTTTCTTCGGCGCGTTCTCTGAAGGCATCACGAGCATTGGTAATAAGGTTCAACAGTACTTGTTCTAGCCGGACAGGATGAAGTTTACAGGAGGGTAAGGCCGCATCGATTTCTGTTCGAAATTCAATGCTCTCGAGTCTCATGCTAGGTTCGACTAATAGGTAAGCCTCATTAATCACCGTGTTGATATCAGCGGTGGCTTGTTCCTCGTTGGCGAGGCGGGCTGATTTACGCATGTGATCGGTAATAATGGTGGCGCGGTCAACCTGAGCGATAATTTGTTCTAACTTTGGCAGCATATGTTTTTCGGCTTTTGCCTTATCGTGCTGGTATTGCCGTTCGAGATTCTTGGCGGTAAGTTTTATGGCGTTTAAAGGCTGGTTTAGTTCATGGGCAATGCCTGCTGCCATTTCGCCAAGCGTCGCTAGCTTGTTGGTTTGTTCCAGCTGAAGGTGCCGTTCGCGCTCTTCAGTATTGTCTGTCAGGGTTAGAATGGTGTTCCCCCCTTCGAGTGCCTGAATTCGAAGGCTCAATAGATGATCCGCTCTTGTATGGAGAGAGATTGGTGACGCTGGGTTTTCGTAAAAATTCAGCAGCTGCGTCTCATTTGACTCAACACTACCGGAGTCTATCTGTTTAATCTGCGAGCCTATTTGATTGAACAAATTGCTGGCTGTCTGCCCTTCGAGCGAAACATTTGAGGAAAGGTTCAGTAATTTTAGAAAATAAGCATTGTTGTAAGTTATTTGAGATTCGCTGTTCAGTAGAACGATTCCAACAGCCAATTGTTCTACTGCAGAACCCAAGGCCTGCACGGTACGTTCAAATTTTTGTATTCCAGTTTGGTCTTGAATGAAGCTGATAAATACTTGCTGCCCATTGATTTCAACGTCGCGAACTTCAATTGCGGCGATAAAATTAGTCCCATCTTTGCGGGCTAGCGTTGTTTGTAATTTTCTCGTGAATCTGCCGACTTCAGCGTCTTCAGAGGCATTAATAAGATTGCGACCCAAACCGAGTAGACTTGGGTCTGGTGCAATCGCGCTGATCTTTCGACCTTTAAGCTCAGATAGTGAATATCCAAACAGTTGTTGTGAAGCGGCATTAATGTTTATAACTTCGCCATTACGCGAAATCGTAACGACCGCTTCAGACACCGAATCTAAGGTTGCCTGCAAAAGATTCTGTGAGTTTATAAGCGCCGTAACATTGGTGCGAAAACCGGCTAGGTAGCCAGATGATGTACGGGACTCCACCACATTCATCCAGCGGCCGTCATCTAGTCTTACAAGTTTGCTGGATTCCTGTTGGCGGTGCGCGCGCAGGCGCTGCTCAACCCATAGGTCTTCCTGACCGATAGCCTCGGGGTACATACCGACTTGAATACCCTTTCGAAGCGTCTGCTCAAAGCTGACCCCTTTACGAAGCGTAGGCTCAAGTCTTAAATCAAGATTTTGGTAGCGTCGGTTGCTCATAAAAAGGCGGTCGTTTTGGTCCCACACGACAAAAGCGTCAGGGGCTTCATCTACGGCTTCTTTGAGTAGCTCCAGATCATCAACAGACCTAAACGTGTAGTTAACGTACTGCTGTAAAAAATAAATAATGACACCGCTAAAAAGCGCGATGTAGGCGGTTCGGAGAATCCAGCGATAGTTCGAGTTTAAAACCCAGTCTGCATTGGCTACATCCGAAAGCTGACCGGTGAGCTTCATGTAAAGAAAGCTGAGCAAAACGAGTACGGCTAGGCCTAACTGAATTAAAGCCGCTTTTCGAGAGAAGAAAATGGTGCCCAGCAGAGCCATGAGCGGCACGTTAAACGTCGTGACTGCGCCTAAGCCTTGATTTGCCAGCCCAAAGGCAAGACTGACTAATAGTAAGGCCTGTGTTAGCAGTGCTCTGAATTTATAGGATTGACCAAAAGCTGTGAAATAGAACGCGGGCGTTCCGAGAATAATAACGCTCCAAACAGCCCATGTAACAAAGGGAATTTCATAATTCGTGTCTGTGGCGGAGCGCACCATCATAATAACGAACACAATCAAGTGTGCACTAAAAATGAGCCAGTACGCTCTAGTAGCGAGTGAGGTTAAAAAGTGGTCTTTTTCGTTTGTTGCCATGAGTTTTACCCAACACATCCTTGTGTTGCTTGTACGAACTGGCTGTTGCTGCTTAATGTCCGGGTGCCAACTCTAATACTGAGGTCTATCCTCAGCAATGGAAAAAATGGCATTTTCTGAAGTTTATATCGGCCATTTGGGGTTGGTCACTTGCCTGTTTCTAAAGGCCAGTGCCCCAGACAATGAATATCGAATTTTTGGGGTGTTGATGAGCGGGGTTTGTTATGCGGCTACTGTTCGCTCTCCGAGCGCTTGCTACCGCGAAATGGAAACGGTGCTACCTTAAATTTTGGTTTACAGTTACGGGGAATGTTTTCGTGAAGGAGGGCGATCGCCATGTCCCATTTAGGTCAAACAGCTTTAATCACGGGCGCTAG
>Ga0206682_10003583_pt1 | contig 13161 bp, 9 predicted proteins | sample M240m12015metaG_FD_155444 | JGI IMG/M metagenome (GOLD analysis project Ga0206682, IMG submission 155444) | Ammonia-oxidizing marine archaeal communities from Monterey Bay, California, United States - M2 40m 12015 | ecosystem: Environmental > Aquatic > Marine > Intertidal zone | place: USA... | reverse complement strand
TCCGAAGAACCATCTACCGATGGTGAGCCCGTATCGGACACTTCGGTTGCATCCACAGTCGTGTCCAACTCTGTGGTCGATGTCTTTCCCTCGTTTTGTGGGCCAAATTCTTTTTCTTCTTCAACAAACAACTCTGCTGTTGGGTTTTTTGCTAAAAAGTCATCTTTATTAATAAGTCCAACGCGGTATTTTTTACCGTCTACTATATAGATTTCATTCATAATTATACTGCAAATGTTTCGTCAATTACTTCTTCTTCGATTACTTCTGGCTTAGGCTGCTCTTGTACAACTTCTGTTGTTTTGCCTACTGCTACTGTTGGTAACAACTCTTTTAAACTACTAAACATAAGCTCTTGAAACTCAGCTTGCTGACCAGCGTCTACGTTTTTACCATTAGCCGCTACAGCAAATTTAAGATCTTCTTCCATGTTAAAGTTATTTCTCCAAACTGGTAACAACTCTTTTAAACTACTAAACATAAGCTCTTGAAACTCAGCTTGCTGACCAGCGTCTACGTTTTTACCATTAGCTGCTACTGCAAATTTAAGATCTTCTTCCATGTTAAAGTTGTTTCTCCAAACTCTATTAGCATCTTGATAATCATTTAACAATGCATTAGCTCTAGCTGCAGATCTAGCTTTTGTGTCATTAACTATTTTAGCCATATTAGCTGGTATAAATTCTGTTTGCATTTTACCATCTGAAGATACTTCTACGTATTTTTGATCCAACAGCAAATAAGCATCGTTATATTGTAAGCTATTATCTATGATGCCAACTTGTTCTCCATCAACATTTAATGTACTAGGCGCTTGAAGCATAGTTATATTTTCTGCTTTTAAATCTAATATAACTCCAGGATCATAAGCTAACCAAGTTAAAGCTGGTTTGTCTACAACATCGCCATTTAATATAGATCCAGTGTATCTTAATCTAATCTCACCGTCTTCACCTACGAAATACTCTTCAATAGCATCATTACCAGCTAAACCGCTTCGTATAGCCATAGTTTTACACCACAATGGAGTAAAGCTTCCAACTAAAGCCATACCGCCTGGTTGGCCTGGGTTTTTAGCATCTTCTAACCCAAAGTACTCTTGCATAAACATAGCATCTGTATCTTTGCCTATTTCTATTATTTGATAAAGCTCTTGTAAAGATTTATTTAAGCTAGATGAAGCAACAGAAGCGTCATTACTTTCTTTTTTTGTTTTAGCATTAGTCATAGCTGCATCAGCATGGTATATTCCCCATATGAGATCATTGCCTAATTTAGCTAAAGATGGATTATTAATACCACCTTTTTTCATGTTTTTTAAAGCTTGTTCTTGATCGTCAAAGAGCTTAGCAGCTACATTGCGCTGTGTTGTGGCAGCTTCTTTTTGAGAAGCAGACATAGAGGCTTTATTTTTATTTATAGACTTGACAGTATCTAGACCTAAATCATCTACAGCTACAGCCCATATCTTATTAGCTTCTTTATTTACAGATGTAAAAGTATTTTGTTTTGCTTCCATATTCTTGATTATCCTTATGATGCGCCTATAGCAGCTCCAGCTATATTTCCTACAGCACCAATTCCAGCGTTTATTGAATCAGCTTTTTGTTGACTAGCAGCGGCTTGCTGTGCTGCTGCTCCTGTTATTTGAGCTTGCTTTCTGTCAAGCTGTTGCATTTCTCTTTCTTCTTTTCTTCTGAACATAAGATCTTTACCTTTAACATCAACATCTTGCATTCGCATAGCTTCTCCTCTTAATTCTCCTTGAACTCTTTGTGCTTCGCTTAGTTTTACGTTTTGAACTCTTTCTTCCCCTGAAGCTCTTAGTTTTTGGTTTTGAGCTTCTTGTTGCTCTATGCTAGCCGAAACACCTTTCTTACTTTCTAAAGCCATTCTAGCTAAAGCAGTTGCGCCACCAGCACTAGCGCCTGTAGCTCTAAGAGTATCTAGCGTATTAGCTAAAGCTATATCAGCTTCTTCTACTTGCATTTCAGCAGCGGCAGTAGAAACAGCTAAATTTTGATAAGGATTAGAAGCAATGCCACTTAAATCCGAAACCATGCTAGATAAATCAGTTACTCCTTCGTAAGGATTAATTATTTCTTGTCTGTTTTTTTCTAACTCTTCTAGTTCACCAGTGAGTCTGTTTTTGTTTGATCTAGCCCTTCTTTCGGCTTTACCAGCTGAAATAGCGCCTATAGCACTACCTGCTACCGCTGCTGCTCCGCCAATTATTGCTGCTGTTACTATTCCCATTTTATGCTATTTTTTTTACTATTTCGTAAGAAGCTTTTTTGTCCACGTTCCATCCTATTTTTTCGTGTAGTTTTATTAAGTTTTTATTTCTACCTATAGAAAACATATATTTTTTACCAGCGTCTTTACACACTTTTTCTGCTGTTTTTATTAGAAGCTCTACAGCTTCTTGTCTATCAGTCTCTTTATAGTTTGGATCTGATATTATCCACTCTAATAAAACTGATTTAGAGTTTGTAAAATAAAGAAAACCAGCAACTATAGGCTTATTGTTTTTTTGTATCATTAATCCTCCAGTGCCATTATCAGGTAAAAAATCTTTAGAAGGGCTAACCCAGTCAGGCCAAGAATCCCACCAAGCTGTTAAAGTTTCCCAATCACTGTCTTTTAATTGACGTGCTTTTAATTCCATTTAATTTAATTTAATATGATGATTCTACGTAATTTGAAGAAGCAGCGAACAATTCTTTCATTCCGCCTACGTCTGTAACTGAATCAGTAGATATTGTAACTGTAGCAAAATAACCTTTTATTCCAGTCATATCAGTTCCCCAAACAACTTCTCCAGCAGCTGCAGGACTATTATTTATTAGGTTTGCCATATATTTGTTTTCTTTTCTGTCAAAACCAGCGTGATATATAGGAGGTGTTAAAGTGGCAGGATATTCGTTTCCAGTAGCATCATAAGATCCTTGATTATAACTATATACCTGTGCTGTTACATCTCTAGTTTGATCGACACTGTTGAGGCTGTTAGGCGTGTTGATGCCAGTTAAGTCAGATTTAAAAGAATCAACTTGCCAACCATTTCCACCTTCGTAGTTTATTGTTTTAAAAACCTTAGAAGCGCTTACTTTAGGGTTGAAAATAAAAGTAACACTTGATTTTTTTTGTTCACCGTAAAAAACACCTCTAAGTGGAGGTGTTCCACCAGCTACAGGTGAAGTGTAATGTTTATACAACGAACCGTTTTTAGTTGTATAATAATTATTTTTTATGCTAATAATTTGATCTGGATTATAACTAAAAAAGCTAGGAAAACCATTTACGCTATCATCAAAAGATAATGTTTTGTATTCAGAATTAGGCTTTTGAAGCGATAAAACATACTGCTTGTTGTGAATGTCCCATCCTCCTATAGCTTCACCTAGGTTATCGCTACTGTTATCTAGAGAGCTTAATTGATCTCTAAAGAAATCTGACATACCATAATTAGATATTTCTGTCATGCCATCTCTAGAAAGTCTTAAGACAACACCTCTGTCTTTATCTGTAAAATATTTTCTATAACCATAAGCAGCAAAGCTTTCTGGATTTCTACTTATACCATAATTACCTCCATAAGGTTGTAATGTACCTATAACTAAGTTTGAAGTTGTAACCGTACCTCCTCCTTCAGCTGAGTATATAGCGTCTTTATCTATAAGCGCTCTACTTACTTTAGACTCTTGAAATACAGTTAAATTAGAGTCTTCTGCATATATTCTTTGTATAGATCCATTAGAAGGATCTGCGCTTTTAACTATGTCTTCTCCTATAGAAAAAACATTAGTATCGTTTATACCTGTTCTAGAGTTAAATATACCAGAATATATCATAGAACTAGATCTTACAGAAGCGTCAGGATTGTCTTCAACTAAATAAGCTTTAACTCCGAAGTTAATGCTGGTATTATTATAGCCTCCTCTTATTCTAGCTTCTTCAATAGACCAATCATTATCACTAGCTGTTGGTATGCCATTGTTCTCAACCTGTGGCCAAGCTCCAGTTGTTCCAGGAGCAATACCTCTAGACCCACCCCAAGCAGGTAAATCGCTAGCATTAAGTACTTTTCTCAGTTTGAAACTGTTAAAATATTTAACTTCTATTACTCCCATATTATATTATCACTTGTTATTGTGTAAATACACATTAATTTTAATTTGTTTTCCCAATGGTATTGCTAGTGCAAGGAACGGCAGAGGCTTTTTTCTTTAAACCAGTTGCACTAAAAACAGCAACCCAAGATCTATTCTTATCAGAATAATTGTTTCCAGCTATCGCCTCTGGAGTTGTCATGTCTGAATTAATACCTCTTATAGCAGCTCCATCTGTTGCATTTTTTGAATTATCTGGCCTGAATGAATGATATTTATCTATACTATTAAGCGTTATTTTATTTCTAAGGTTACTTTCAGTATAAAATTGAGTTACATATTTAGCGTGCCATTCTCTAGCCCAAACTACTTTATTCGCAGGTGAATTTGCAGCGTCGTTTATAGTATCATAACCAGTTTCGTTTATTAAGTATTTATAAGCTGTTTCCGTAGATCCTTCAGGATAATAAAAATCACCATAAGAAATGTTTACTTCTATTCCTCTATCAACAGCAGCAGATCCACCTATCCAAGCCCAAGGAGCCATAGCGTTTCTGTATGCTGAATTATATGTTGGCACTACCGCTGAAAATGGATTTGCTGTAGAACTACCTTGCCTAGGCTTAGGATATTTTACTATAATTCTATACTCGCCAAACTTATCGCCTTGTAATTCATAGCTTTGATCTTTACCAAATGCAAATGTTTTAGTAAAAACAGATTTAGAAGGAGAGTAATCAGGTCGCTGAGCACTTGTATTTATAGAAAAAGAACTCGCGCTTGCTACATTTGTATTTTGGGTTGCACTAGAACTTGCTTGAGCAGCTACATAACTATTTAAAAAACCTTTATTTACAAACTGATTATAACCAGGATCTGCGTTTCCAGGATACACTTGATTAACTTGCTCACCTCCGAAAGTCATATCTTGTCCTTCTATATCTACAGCGGTCTGCCAATCAGCGTTTGAGTTTGGTCTATATTGAAAATAAGCCAACCAATTAACACCGTATTGTTCGTTGCGTACTGCAAATTGTCCGTTATCTGGATAATTGAAGTTTTCTAAATTTTGCCATCTAAAATTATCATATTCAAAGCTTACCGCAACATAAGCTGTTCCTTTTTGCAAAGAAGAGTTTGTTGCGTCGCTAGGTTTATGATCTTCATTACCCCAATTATACAGGTCTCCAGAGTCATTGCCGTTAGTAACATCTCTAACATTGTTATTAGTAGCTAGCGCGCTATTTTTTATTGATTGCGGGTTGTTGATAAAATAACTTGTATCTAACTCTAATCCGTTTTGCGCAGCTTTAGTGTTTGGATCACCCTCACCACTGGTTAATAATTCAGGTATTGTAGACTCTATTAAGCTAGAGTTGTTAAAATCACCCCAGTATATACCAGAAGAAGTAAGCCCTCTGCTTATTGAAAGAGTTTTAGCTCCAAATTCTTCATTTATTTGATCTTCTCCAAAAATTATATCTAAATCGTATGTTTTAGATAATGAAGAAGGCACACCACTAGCCTCGCTGCCACCAGCATCTTTTATTGTTAAAGAAAAACTATATCCTCCAGAAGCGTTTCCAGTTTTTTCATATAGATTACCATTTTGATCTATTTCTAAACTATTCAAGCTAGAAGATACTGACCAAACTAAATCTTTAGTATTTTCAGAAGCTAAAGAACATCCATTTAAGCCTTCAAAAGTAGCTATAGGATTTAATAAATTTATTCTATCTCCTACAGATACGTTTATAGCATTTGTAACAGATGGTTCTACATTTTTTAAATATATACTAACTGTAGTGTTGGTTAGACCTGAAGTAGATCCGCTAGAGGTTGTTCCTGACACTTCAAAAGTAAAATTATATTTATTATTCTTAAGCACAGAAGAAAAAAGTTGTGTTTCTTTAACTTTTAGGTTGTAACAATCATAGCCACCTTCATTTGACTTTTCAAGAGGTTCAAAAAGATCGTCTTTTATATCTAGATTCGACGCTCCTCTTGTTATGGATATTAATCTAACTTCGCTTGTTGTTAGTTTTTCAGGACCAACGCCTGTTTCGAATGTAGGTATAAATTTATTTTCTGTTAAATTAGACCCTGGAGTGCTATTTTCATACCAGTTAGATTCAAAATTAGCAAAACCACTGACAGTTGTGTCTTGGCCAGCTATACTGTTTAAATCTGATATTAAGCCTGAGCTTGATGTTTCCCAAAATATATCTAACAAAGATTCTACTGGCGCTGTTTCAAAAACGCCTAAAAGTATATTGTAAGCACTACCAATATTATTTGTTTGTAAAGATCCTATAGGTAAAGGCAGTGGAGCAGGTGGATTTCCTACGTTATTTTGAGATAGCCTAGCTATATAAGGGTTTGAGTCGCTTTGATAAATAGTACCATAAGGAGGGGTTGTGTTACTATCTGTGAATAAATTATCTTGCTCAGATATAGTTACTACGGTTTGTGCGTTTGTTGCTGGGTAATAAGGCACGGTAAAAGCAGGTGTAGAACTTCTTTGTGGAGAAACTCTTCCGTATAATTGAACTTCACTACCGTACTGTTTTTGTTCTGGACCAACTTCTGTTAAATTCCTAGGAACTTTATTTATATTGTCTCCAATTAAAGTTATATGAGCTATAGAATCCGTTGGGTCAGGGGTGTCTTGAGAGTTAGAATCATATTCAGGATAACCATTAAGTATACCTGGTAAATAAACATTATAATATTCTTGTTCTGTTTGTTTAACTACTACTTTGTATGAAAACCAACCTAAAGGATTGTAATCAGGACTATTAACGTCGCCATTATAAAGACCTGGCCATCCAAATTTATCAGATGTAGCAGGTATAGGGTTGTTTATTAAAACTTTTAAAGAATCTCCTGGTTTAGTATTAGTTGGGTTTTCACCTGCAGCAGGTTTAACTTCGTAAGGGTGAAAGTAAGTTGAGCCTCCGTATACATTTCCATCTGGATCTGTTTTTGTTTCTGAATTAACTGGAGATAATATAGTGGTAGATTGTCTTCCAAATCTATCTGAAAGAACAAAACCAACTTGATAGTTTCTATTTTGTTTTACAGTATGCTCTGGATATTCAACTATGCTAGTTGTCCATTCAATTTGACGATCGTTAGGATCTGTACTAAAATTAAACTTAGGAGTAACAGCTACATCATAATCTATAAAAGAAGGAGGAGTGTGTTTATCTTGAAAATTACTATATACAACTCTATTGCCTATTATTTCTTGCCCTAAAGCTTTAACAGGAACCTTGTCATATACTCTTATTATTTCACTTTCAGGAAGAGTCTTGTAGGGTTTTCTAGATTGATAATCGTACTCGTAATGAAAATCACTAGAAATTTCAAAATCAGCTTTTTTAATAGAATCTAAAACCTTTACGGTTAACGAATCAGATTCTTTATATAAAATATCTATTTCAGAAACATTTAGTTTTCTTTCTATTTCACTGCCTTTGTAAGGTAAAGGTACTATAAGTTTAACACTGTTAACCTTATTTTCCATAAATCTAACTATAGTACTTCTATACGCGTTATCCTGGTCATCACCTAAAAAATAACCATCTTGTTTAGGTATGAAAGCTTCTTGAGTAAAAGGAGCCATTATAGAATATTCACCGTCAGAAAATTTAAATCTATAGCTAAAAGAAACAAATTTATCTTCTAAATAATCTGGATCACCAGGCCAATTTGGGTCGTAAAAAGGATTAGTAGTTCCATCTGGAAGTATAGGAGATGCAACATCTTTCATGGTTGTATTACCTGAACCTGAGTTTTCAGCTATATAAAGATCTATACATTGATATGGATTATATTTAGCAACAGATATTAAATCTTCCGTACTGTAAAAAGAAGAGTTTTTAGAAGCCGTGTCTATGTTCACAACTCTAGGTTGGTTTCTATTATCTGTCCAAAACAATAAGTTCTCTAAAACGTTTATACCATATATAGGATATGACTTGCTAAAGTTTAAGAAAGCACCTTGAACTAAAAGCGTAGTAGAATTAGAATTACTGTCATAAGAATATATAAAGTTTCTAGCTGATGGATTATAATCCTCTGAATCATTTGTTGTTAAAAAAACATAAAGACTAGACGAATTAGTGTCAGATAACAAGCCTATTGATTTTAAAACACCACCTGTTCCAGGAGCTATAGAGTTGAAGTCTATAGCTAATTCATTCCCCACGGCATTTTCTAAAGCACCTACGTCTTCGCCCTCTGATTTACTAACTTGTATATTTTGTCCGTCTCTATATTCACCTGATGGTAGTAATCTACTATCAAGATCTTTATTCATTTTAGACTTTATAAAAGCGTTTTTAACTTCAGCCATTAAATTTAGTATTTAATCCATTTAGATTTACCTCTAGCAATCTGAATAAATTCATTTAATTTTATATTTGACAACCTTATTTTAGCATTTCTAAGTTTAGCGCTTTTTTCTCTACGTAATCTTTGAACTACATATTCAGGTTGATTAATTCTTGATGCTATTATTGCATGACTTATGTAGGCATATAAAGCTTCTTCAGCTAGTTTAGGTATCTTCATATCAGCATCATAGCCAACTCCGTCAGATACATATTCTAAAATTATTAATTTATCAGCTAAATCGCTAGAAAAAGACATTTTACCATTACGTTCATTTATTGTAAACCACCCGTTTATTTGAGCTGTTTCAGGCTGTAAACCGTATTTTTGGCCTAAATAGTTATCTCCATACATTCCAGGGTAACCTAATCCTTCAGATAAGAGAACTCCTGTTAAATTGCTTTGAGCATCATTTATGTTTTTTAAATTGTTTTTAGCCCAACGGTCTTCCGTTATAGATGTAGTGTCTATATTGTCAAAGTCATTATCTTGTATAGCAATACCTTGATTGTCTTGAGCTGGAACCTCATAAGGATTTGAGGTTAAAGTTGTAGGATATATAATGTGTTTAACTCCTTGGTTGTCTATCCAAGAAACATTAACATAATTAACATAGTCTTGAGGTAGTGGTACGCTTAAATTAAAAGGCACGTTTAGTTCTTGAGACTTTATACTTCTTAAGGTGTCATAACTAAATTCTTGTAAACCTCGTTTAGCGAAAAACACAACATCAGTGGTTTTAGCACTTGGTATTAATTTTCCTGCGCCAACATAGCCTATCATAAAATTTGTTATAACGTCTTCTAAAGACGTGTACGCATATCCTCCATAGTTTTCTTCTACTGTAGATCCATAAGCATCTCGATCTCCGTAATTACCTCCGTATTGATTAAGCAACTGTATTACTATCCAGTTACCATCACTTGGTATATTGGTAAACGTTATAGTATTATTAGACACGCTATATTCTGAAGTGTAAAGTGTGAAGTCACTAACCACTCCAGTAGAACTAATATACAACTTAAAGTTGTTTAAATTATATCCAGAAGTAGTTGGGTTGTAGTCTCCGAATTTTAAATCAGTATTAAAATTAGCGGTTACAGAATTTTTAACGCCATCCATTACAAAAGTTTGAGAACCAGCGTAATACTGCGCGTTAGTTTCGGTTATTAAACCGTTGTTAGGTGTAGCCATTTGTTAACTTTTTTTATTTACTTCATCAGCTTGCACTTGAGCCGCAGCAGCTTGAACTATTTGAGGATCTCTTATAACTATACCAGCATACAAAAGTATTTTTAATACAACTTCACTTTGCTCTGATTCATGTATTTCAAAATCAACGGAATCAATTTCTCTATATTGATATTGACCTAAATTACCTGTATCAAAAGCCCATAAAACGTTACTTGGTTTTCTAACGTAGTCTACTTTTATACCTGCGTTTATTGTTTCTGGTTTTACAAAAAGCTTTTCGTTTTCATAAAGATAAACTGGATTTTTAGTAGTTGGTCTAGTTAGTTTAGATTGATTAACATAATAAAACTCATGTCTATCTAATCTTTGAACTATTTTTTCGTCGTTATATAAAACATTACCTAACCTATAAAAAGAAACTATACTACTATAAGCATCCGTTTCAGGTAAAGTAAAATAACTTAAAGAACCTAATGTTGTATAATTAGCTTCACCAAAAGTTTTAAATATAGCTATTTTTTCGTCAATATTTTCTTGACGGTCTGCATAGTCTGTATCTGCTTGAGGTACACGTAATTGTTGATTTAAATCATCAAAGTATTTTTCAAATATTTCTAACTGAACTTGAGTAGCAATAGTATTAAACTCCGTAGGCGTCATATACCCTCGCTGCTCTTTATTGAGTATTAATAGCACAGTTTGATATACTGTATTTACGTTTATAGCCATTAGTTATTTTTATTATAATAAAGGAGGCATTACACCTCCCTTATTAATATTACATGTTATGAGAACTTTTTCTCTATAGATTGAAAGACCTGTATGCCTTCGTCTGTTTTAAAGAAAGATGCCATAGCTGAGTATGGGTTTTCATCAAATGGAACTGTCATTAGTTTACGTCCGTTTGAAGCCCAAGTAAATGTTCTTTGGTCATCTGCTAATTTAATTATATGAGCTTCAGTTGCTCTAATAGCAAAGTTTCTTAATTGAACATTATCGTCATTAGCTAGTTCTAAGAATAGTTTTGGATTGCTTTTAGCAAATAGCAACAAATCACGTTTAAGCTCCTTAGAACTCATCTCTGATACCTTAGATCCTAATTCAACTCTTAATATAGCTTCAGCTTGGTCTATGTCTATTCCTTGTGCTGCATTTAGAGCATCTATTTCTAATTCTAAATCAAATAAATCATCTTTAGCTATTTCAACTTGGTCTAGCTCTGTATATATTTTATTTTTTAAAGGATGATATAATGATAATATTTTTTGTAGTACTTGATTTCTTTTAGGTACAAACAAAGAACCGTTTTTAAATACAATATGACCTAATGTTACTTCTCCTTTTTGCTCATCTTTAAAAGGTGAGTTTTGATTAGTAGCATATCTTAGTTCACGTTGCTCATTTGTTTTTTCATCGTAATGAAGCAAAGCATGTCGTAATGAATGTCTAGACGGTATTTTTAATGTTAATGGTTTTTGATTACCTGTTGTTAAATAAGTTCTATCTTTAATTTCCCAAGACGGATCTTGGACTACTTGTTTTTTAGCCATAATATAATATAATTTAATAGTTAAGAGTAAGTATTACCCCTGAAAATACATCAGGGGTAAACCTACTAGAGTGATTACACTCCTTTGAATAATACAAAGTTGTTAGCAGCTTGTACTACTAAACATCTTTCAGATAGGAAGTTAACCTCCATTGCATCAAGACTAGAAGTAAAAGCACCTCCAGCTGATCCAGTCAACCAAGACTTCATACGACGATCTTCAGTCTGTGAAGCTCTGTATCGCACGTGTAAGAATGGACGACGAATGTTAGTTCCTAAAATTTGATCGTAAACCGTTGAAGTTCCAGCCGGCACTAAAACACCTTCAATTGAAGCTACACCAGTGATTGCACCACGAGTAGAAGCGTCATTTAAGTATTTCCAGTCAGTCTTATAAAAATCATAAGATCCTCTACGGAAACCGCTAAACCCTAGGTTTAATGCCATTTCTTCAGAGTTTTCAAATAATCCATAAGCAGTACCACCTTGAGCACCAGTAGAAACGTCAGCTAGCATACCGTCAATTTCTAAAGAAGTTGCGCGGTTTAAGAATAGCATATTTTCTTCAATAGCTCCTTGAGTATCTAGATTTTTTAAGATATTATCAAAGTCATCTAAGTTAGCTCCGCTAAAAGCAACCTCAACGTTTCCTCTGTCAGCTACAGCTGCGAATAAACCTTGTGTACCTTTATAGCCATCAGTTAAAGCTTGCGAACCAGCAGCTGCTAATTCTCCTTCAACTACACTCATTTCTAAGTAATCTTCAAAACGTAAACGAGTTTCAGATTCAGCTTTTAAATACCATAAGTATCCAGATGTTCCATCTTCAGTAGCAACTTCTACCCAACCGATTTGAGACATATCAGATCCGTTAATAGTGTAATTGTTACGAATAATGATAGGAGAATTGCTGTATTGAGTAAAAGTAGGATCAATACTGATGTTTTCTCCTTTTGTGGTAATCTCACCAGCAGCTCCACTCCAATTAGTTATTGAAGATCCTTTTCCAAATTCAGAACCATATACAAACATTTTTACTCCAGTAGCAGCTAGAGAACTTGTATCAGCAGCTGTGTAAGGTGCAACAACCACATTTCCATTTACTGGGTGTGATCCTGTAACTACAGCTTTTAATTCAGCTCCAAGAGCATCTAAAAGAACAACAGTTTGTCCTGGAGAAACAACGTTTTCAACTAACGTGCCATCAAGAGCAGTACCTCCAACTGGAATACCAATAGTATTTGTTCCACTTGTGTTAGTACATCCATCATAAGCAATGTGTAAACGATTTTGTTCTGACCAGATAACTTGATCTGATGTCATTGGCATTTCAGCTCCAACCATACGTAAGAATCCAGATAATGTTCTGTTTCCATAACGCTCTACTTCTTGTTCGTAAATTTCAGGTAGATACTGTTGTGCAAAGTCTTTTCCAGTTCCAGTATTAAACTGCAAGTAGTTAGACTGTAATAATTGTTGTGATTGAGACGGTTTAATAGTCCCAAATGTAGGGGATAATGTTCCCATAATAATTTAGTTTTTAATTGTTAAATTTTCTTGTTTTAATTTTAAGCTTTGAAGAATCTAAACCGCTAACTGCTTTTACTTTAAACCCATCAATAAATACATTACCATCTTGTGTTTTGCGAGGCTCTGTACTTATGTTTTTAGATTTAGCTAATTGACCTTTAATAGCGTCAGTTTTACCCTGCTCATAAAAGTGATTAGCAATTGTATCTGCATTTCGCGCAGCGTATAAAGCTTTATGATAACCTTTTGTGTCTACGACTTCTCCTTTATCATTTAAGAACGTCTTAATGAAAGTGGATATATCTTTTTGGTTATCAGCAACCTTAACAGGGTCTTTTATACCATACCTAAATTTCTTCTCTCCAACTTTAAAATCAA